>JAABUS010001982.1_pt1 | contig 41107 bp, 34 predicted proteins | sample 5560161 | NCBI WGS metagenome assembly JAABUS01 (sample SAMN10711885, study PRJNA513376) | rock metagenome | isolation source: Antarctica rocks | place: Antarctica: Victoria Land, Trio Nunatak nord | collected 2016-01-04
AAAACCTCCAGCTCCAGCACCCGACCCCCTCCACCATCCTCGTGAACTGTTCAAACCTCCATCTTCTCCCACCAGTTCAAGTTTTCAACCACGGGTCCACTACTTCACTGCTTCCATTGCTTCCACTGCTTTTGCAGAGAACAACCAACAGACCGCTTTGCCGGGAGGGGGAAGACAGGAAGGCGTACCCTAGGGGGGAGGGGAGAAGGCAAGAAAGGATGAACCATAAGCAAAACGTTTTAGACGACAAGCAGAGAATGCTGGACGTAGAGGAGCAGAAGGAGTGGAGGAAGGGGAAAAGGGAGGAGAAAGGGAGGGCGAGGAGGTCGAGGCATGGAAGAAGAGCGGGAGGGGGAATGGATGTTTGTGGGGGATGGTAGTGTTGGAAATGGGGTACGTATGCACATACGTACGCACATACGTTACCCCGGTGGTTAGGTATTTCCGCTTCGGCCGAAGCGGCTTGGCGCTAGGGGTATTTATCCTGCCTCCCATTTCTTCCTTCATCCGTATGCTCTACCTACTACATAGTTCAGTCAATATATCTATATGCCACTCTGCCCCCATATGACCTCGTATTGCAACAGGTAGGATAGGATGATACAGGTATATAAATGAAAACCAGAGACACGGGTAGAAAACCCCAGAGAGGGAGATATCGAAAGGTTGATGATTAGGCTTGCGGGGGCGAGGATTGAAACTATATACTGAAAATCAACAAAACTCACTCCCCCATCCCTTTCTCTCTTTCTTCAGTCTCACTATCTTCTTGATAAGAGGCTGAAGTGGAAAGGATGGTGAATTAGTGGGGAAGAGGATGGGTTTTAGATGAGAGAGAGGCTTATGTGGTAAGGGGCTAGGGTGAAAAGGGGGGGAAATGGTGGTGGTGAAAGGAGGGGGAGGCGTGGAGATGGGGGGAAGATGGGTCGTGGGATATGAAGGGACGAGGGGGGTAGGGACGAGAGACGGAACAAGGAATATTTGGAGAGTAAATATGGGGGGGGGGGTGGGGAAAGGAAATGGCAGGGAGAGGCGCGGCAGGCAGGTAGGAATTGGGAAGGAATCGGTAATTGAGGCTGACTGGGGATGAGGAGTGGGTGGAGACGGGAGTGGGAGCAAAGGGGCCAGGGACGAGATGCTTGAGATGGGGGAAGGGGGGTTTGGGATCGCTATTGAGATCATCAATACTACTCATTCACCTCCTCGTTTGCCCCCGAAAATCAAAGAAGCGGGATGGCGGGGACGGGGATGATGATGCAAAGCCGTTTGATCGGGATGTTAAGAAAGGCGGTGCTGCTTATTCAACGCACCTCACCTTCCACCCACCATTATCCTACGTGCCCATCCGTTCCCTTCACGAGTCATACGCCAGCTGCACTCGTCTCATTCCGTGGCCCAAAAATTGGCTCTCCTCCCAACGCACCACTCCCACCCCCTCACACCACCCCCTCCCCCAAACTCCCCGGCACCCCCAACTCAAACACCCCAAATGCCTCCTCCCCGTAAGCGCCAAAAAACTATCCGCTGCCGCCATCGGCCCCGGACCCCCCACCAACCGGAAAAACTCCTTGCTATCCCCATCTAAACTCTCCAGGCTCGGTCTCCCCCTCACATTCACCCTCGCCTTGATCGCCCCCAACGCCTGCGCCTCAAACGTCGCGATTCAACGCGCCAGAGCCTCGACGCTTTTGCGCAAGTCTTCGGCGCTTGCGAACACTTTATTCATCCAGTCGATTTGCGCGGTCATGATCGCGTTCACGACGTTGCCGGAAAGGACGTACTCAAGCGCTCGTGCGCGGCCGATGAGGTTGACGAGGTATTGCAGGCCGCCGGCGCCGAGGAGGAGGCCGAAACCGGTTTCGAGTTGGGGCGAGGCGCGTGTTGGAGCCGGCGTAGCGGATATCGTACTGCAGAATCTCATCTCCCGCGCCCCTAGCACGGCCGCTGACCTCTGCGATGAAGATCATCGGCAGCTCCGAGAGCAATCTCACGCTCTCCGAGATCTGATTCGCGATGACCGTGCCATTTGCGGGCGGCGGGGCTGAGTCTGTGGCGCTGAGGAGGCGGATGTTCGTAGTGGGCAATCCAGAAGTCCCGGTTGGCGGAGGACAGGGTGATGACTTTTGTGTAGTTGGGGTTCAGGGTTGCGAGGAAGGTGTCGAGATCAGCGGCGAGGGTGTAGTCGTAGAGGTTGATGGGGGTGTTGGAGATGGTGGCGCGGAGGATGGAGGGATTCAATATTAAAATTGATTTAAAAATCAACTTGAACTTTCTTTGACATGTAAATATCAGAATTTCCTGATGATGAATCTAAGTACATAGTAATACTGAGTTACATCGCTTGAGACTTACATGAGAAGAATTTGCTGAACGAGGCATGAACTATTTAGATTCATGAATTCTTTCAGATTTGAACTGCGCAAGAGTGGAGGACTTCATCTTGATGCTAGATCAATGTAAAAGGAGATGGTTGGGTGCGAAGAAGCGGAATAAACTACCTGGAGCGAACACCGACTAAATATAACGTCGGGTCCCAAAAAGTAGAAAACTTCTAAAAGATGGCTTGGCCCTAACATCGGCTCAGCGATGTCCCTTGGGGGGCGGGGAGCTTCAGGGTTTTATGGCTGGATCCAAGGCTCTCCTCGCCCGTTCATCACCATACATTTAGCCTCTTCATGACGCTGACCTTACATCCTTACTGGCATGTTCTTCTTCTGGCCGCGAGCGTGATTGGTCAAAGGCGCAAGAACAGGGGATTGAAATTGAGTTGGCCATCAAGCTGGGTAGAACGTTGCTATTCCGTGACTTTAGCAAGTCCAGGGCTTCTACGGAGTACCACCTGTGTGACCGCGCCGGTCACCTCGACTCCTCACCATTGCCATCGCCATCGCCATCGCCAGCTGCCGAATAGTGTAAGTTACCTACCTTTTAAAGTGCCTGGACAGTTGGCTGTACGCACCGTTTCTTCAGGAAGTCCCGACTGGCTGGCTGAGGGAAGATGGAAAAGCGGACCACTTGACCTGTGCAAAGTAAGGTAACCATAGAAACGTCGCTCTGAAGGGGAGCTTACCTTGAAGGAATGGTCACACTTCTGTCGATATACTTGGTCTAGCAGTGGTGTACTTTGTAAGGGTGAGGGTGAGGGTGAGGGTGAGGGGCTAAGGTACCTTTTGCCTCCATATCACAGCGATGACGTCGCCCAGAGCCGAGAGCAAGCCGATTAGTAACTTTTCAGTACTACTACGTACGGTACCTACCTAAGGTACCTAGCCGGCAATACGCAAAACCCGGAAGAGGAGTTGAAGTCGATTTGAGTAACTAATCGAGATTTATGTAAGAAACTTCGATATGGTACCGAATTTCACTATAATTCGATTTATTTTAAACATTCACTTCATGCTAACATGACTTTCACGCTTAACTCGTATTGTTAATCAAACAGCTTTGATACAGAACATGAGACTGAGCTGAACACTAGATTAAACGTCAACATCGAGTTATCCCTTTGACCGCCACAAGGTCGGCCACCCCCTTTGATCAACAGCTAGGCCGAATTTGGTAGCAGCTTGACTAGATGAAGTACGGGTGCTTAATAAACCGCGCTGTCGCCGACTCGCCGAATCCAAATAAATGCTCGTATGCTTAGTCATTGGTGGGGTCCCCCTACCTTGTGGCGGTCAAAGGGATATCCCTTAAACCGTCATTAAAGCTGTCATCCCAGGATTACGGCAGCTAACCATATGTAGTACGGATATTGACTCAGCGTCGCTTATTTGACCCATAGGAAGATTCTTATGTGCGGGGTAGTAAGAAAAAGGGGGTTGCTTCTCAGCCTTCTCACGGGTCAAATAAGGTAAGCGACGCTGAGTCAATATCCGTACTACATATGGTTAGCTGCCGTAATTCTGGGATGGCAGAGGTCAGGACTCAAGCCAGGGTTTCAAAACGGAAGCCTCGGTTGCATGCTCATAGAACGGAAGCCTCGGTTGCATGCTCATGAACGGAAGCCTCGGTAGCAGGCTACATAGACGCTCTAAATAGGAAGAGCTGGTTCATGTATATATAGAGCTGCTCGCCGATAGTTTGTTCTGCAGCAATTAGTCTGAATTCAACCCATCTGATAGTAGACCAATTGATGCTAGAACCCTTGCCTACTAGGAACCCTAACTAGATTACTAGAGGCAGACCTTACAATATACTTGATCAGATAATAGATTCAGCCCTGTTATTATTCGTTAATGAGTTATTGTTGCGACCGTCAACGTCGCATGCGATATCGATACATAATCGAGCGATTCAATGAAATTCTATGCGCGGGCAATGCGTCCGTGTTCGATTTCGCATGCGTGATATTGCTAGCAGTTAGCCTGACGAGCGTCGATAGGTTATTAGGCATATCACTGCATTACTGTGCATGTCGACATGTATTGCGCCTACTGTATCATACCGGCGAGAAGAAACGCCGAAATCGGCTTCAAACTGAGTTTAATCTCGAGCTCGAGTTTTACATGATGCTTCGTTGAGTCATTAACCCCTCGTTTATTTGAATCATGTTTTCTACCTCGATATGAGTTTCAACCGGGTTGAATACAAACCGTTTCAGGGTCTAAATCAGGCTAGAAGCCGTCGTAACTTCAGTTCAAGAAACTGACTACTGTCGGTAAGGTATGTACTCTGCGGCTCTGCCATGTATGGACCAGCTATTTTGGGCGCCCAAAGCAGCCATCCGCTTGATCCGTCCAACTTCGTTCGGAAGAGACGGAACCGAGACTTCCTGTAAGGCTGTAATAGTGGCTTCTATGACTGTAAGTCCCCTTTCGGGAATCTGCTAACCGCACTTGAGTTACCCTAACTATAAGAAATAGGAATATCAAGGATTAATATGTTTTTAGCATCCATCTCTTGATCTACCCCATTTTCGGGTCGCCGACTTCACGGGCATTGAGCCAAGGACGAAAGGAACCTTAGCGCGAGAAATATGAGAGGACTTTGGCAGCTGGAGCGATGCTGTAGTACTCGTAATATAAAGCTTATGCAATGTCGCGACTGTACTCGGCTAATGTGATAAAGATCTAGTCGCTCACTTGGGAATTTCAGATACCCACGATCTTTATAATGAGGGTCTTACTCTTGTCAATCGTATGGCCTTTGCTCATGGTCAGCGCTGTCGGCCAGATCCAGGCTTCGGCTCTCCTCGGAGCTCAACCCATAAGCCCCGAAGACAGGATCTATACTGGCGACCAGACCTCGAATACCATCACCGTCATCAAACCCCTCACAAATGAAGTGCTCGGAACTATCAGTCTTGGAGACGCGCGATTAACCGACAATATCTCTCCCCAGTACCTCAAGGTGGTCAACAGCCATGGACTTGGCTTCTCTCTTGATGGACAATACATCAACTCCGTCGCGACGACAACCAACACCCTCACTGTCATTAGGACGCTCGACAACAGTATTGTGTCTCAGACGTCGGTCGATCGCGCATCTCACGAAGGGTTCTTCTCCCACGACAACCGTACGGTCTGGGTCGCTTGCCGCGGCACAAAGTTTGTCGACATCGTCGATGAATTCAAAGGAGGAGTCATTGGGAGGATCGAGACTTCAACCGCAGGCCCGAGCAAGGTCCTGTTCAGCCCAGATGGCCAAACAGCATATGTCAACCACATCGTCTCGCCAACGGTGAATATCATTGATCTTCAGCAGCGCAAAGTCATTTATACCATTAACGGACTTGCCGACAAGTTCTCCTCTGACATGATGCTGTCCGCAGACGGTAAGAACCTATGGGTAGCGCACAAGAACGTCGGGAAGACCTTCGTGATCGACCTTACAACGCGCACGATCGTTACCTTCCTGAACACTGGGTTGGAAACCAACCATCCGAATTTTGCCATCATCAACGGTACCCTACACGCCTTCGTTACCAGCGCTGCGATGAACGAAACCATGGTCTACCGGCAAGACTCCGCTGGCTCGATTCCCATCTTTGTCAAATTCGTCAGATTCAGCGACATCGAGCCTCATGGAATCTGGGGAAGTCCCGACAACACACGCATGTACACCGTGAACGAGCACAGCGACACCGTAGACGTCATTGACACTCAGTCACTCATCGTGATCCATATCATGAAGGTCGGTCAAGAAGGCCAAGCACTCGTCTACGTTGCGGGTGCGATGACCTTCGGCAACGGCACCCAGAACTTGGGCCGTGAGGGACTGGACAAACGGATCGAGAATCGACTAATTGCCGTCACGAACTATCCCAAGGCTACTGCACTCATCACGATCCGTGAACTGGTCGGCCTAGACATGTTCCAGCTCATCGGCCGCAATCTGGAGATCAATCAAACATACGTGGCACGAGCTGTGTGCAAGACGTGCAACGGAGGTACCGTACCAATAGTCGAGTTCAAGGCGGTCGTGTCTGTCGTTGGTCATATGGGCTGTGCCGTTGCGCCGCAGGTTCTAAGCTTCTTGAAGTTCTTCGATGTCTACGATATGAACACCATCACTCTACAGTTGAAGGCTCCTCAGCTCAGTAATGCAGGACACAGTTCTGTAGCGATTAGTGCTGCATATACCTCTAAAGCTGTCTCGCAGATCAACGATGATCAGCCACAGGCACCTCAGGCGACCTCCTAAGAGACGAGACGAGACGAGACGAGTTATCTCGCATGTGTTAATTTGTAGTGGAATTGTAGGAGAATAAAGAATGCTCAGAGTAGATCAATATACATGTACAATTTGCAGTGAACCCCGACTTCGAGATGACAAACGAGTTCCAAGGGAAGCTATCTGGTAGCTTTTCGACCCGGAAAAGGCGACGTCCCTGAAGCTTGCACATGATGTTCCGACTCGGGAGCGGCCATATTCATATCGGTGGGAGGCAGCGATGTTCGTAAAGTCCCTTCAGCTCATCAGATGCGTCCTCATGTTACATTACCAGGCCGGCCAAGGACTTCTACGGCGTAGTCTGGAAATCAAGCATTTCTCATGCCATCGATACCTGACGTCTCCTTCGTACCAAGATCTACTACTGAATTCCTTCGATTGCTCAGAAACGTTCCTTAGCTTCCGTGTATGCCTTTAGCTTCTATGAGACCAATAGCTGCTTCCCCGACGAAATATCCACCGTGTCTTTGAACTCAGTTGTAATTGGCATCAACTTATCGAAACTCGTGATGAATCCTTCAGGAGCTGATACCTGTGCCCAAGGGGCATTTGGTATCAACCAAACTGTCACCAAAGATGGTCTCTACAGAACTCCCATTAGCCGCTCTGACCCAGATTCTGGTCCCGACTGCGGCCTGCGGCCTGCGGCCTGCAGCCGTCAGCGAATGATTTCCGCGAAGAAAGGGCGAAGGAGCAGCGTCATAGAACGAAAGAACAAAGAGGTTGGAGGAAGGTGATTCGGAATTTCACGCCGTCGTAAGTTCAGGCCCCTTGAATCTTCAGCGTATCATGGAGTAGATTATCACGTCTCTTCATTAGCGGCAGGTTCTGTTCAATGTCTTTACTAAGTGTAATCCTGTTAAATGGCTCTCCGTGACTATGGGCACAGGTACTGTGCCGATTTTTTTCTCAATTTGCCTTGGGATTGAAATATGCGTAGGCAATAGCTTCTGCGTAGGGAAGTAAAACGCGTGGGGAGCTGCGGTGCGTAAGCATTCATGATGCGGACGAACTCGCTACAGCCAAGATTCAATTCTTGCCTAAAGATTAACCCTCATGCCACTACCTTTATACACAGGCGCCTTTCAACTCCTTGAAAGTTGGCGTCGCCCCTAACGTGTCCTTGTGTTAGGGTCATCGCGGTGAACTGATGTCTCATATAAGTGAAGGAGGAAATTGCTTTTGCAAGACTAGGCGATGTAGTACTTGGAGCAGGTACGAAGCTTGTAGTACCAGACGTAGCGACGGCTAGGTGCGAGACCTGAATTTTCCTCATCAGTGTCTGTGTCGGCAAGGCATTCGCTGAATGATTGCGCTGCAACGCTGTCGCGGACGAAGTTAAGTTCATCGTTGCCACTAATGTGAACTCGCGTCGGAAAGCTTCAGAACCTCATTCACCACCTCAGCAATCTTCTCTTCCGCAGTGGCCCTCATGGCAACAATCGTCTATCTATCCTTCCTATCAGGCCTTGCCTTACCAGCCATGGCAGCAGCCTCCTCAGCCTTCACCGTGGCAACAGCCTCCACAGCCTATTCAGTGGCAGCAACCTCCACCGTCTCAGCCTACTCCTCATCCTTCTCCTCCTCCTCCTCCTCCTCCTCCTCCTCCTCCTCCTCTGCCTGCAATCGCAGCTCAGCGATCAAGCCCCATCGGAGGGTCAGAAGAGACGGAGGAGATATTTGATCAGTTCTTCGCCTGGAAGATAAACAAGACCTCACGTCAAACAATCAAACAAAAGCTCGCGAAGGTGAGAGTCATAGTGGATGCACAGATGTGGTCTACGAATGATTTGAAAGATATGGCAGACCCAACGTCTGCTATCTATCGAACAGCTATACAAGTAGGGGTGCCAGATGGAATGGCTTGTGCCTTTAAGGAAGATCTGAAGCTCTTCAAACCGGCCTGGCGTGAGGCCAAGACTCTATTAGAACTGAGTCGTTAAATAGAGTCAAATTCCTGAATCAAATTCCTGATTTCCTACCTCCAATTCTCGTTCCAAAGCTCTGATATCTGCCTCAAAGATATAGCCTGAATGCTTGAAGTGCTGCCTCGGATATCTATCACATTCGCTTCGTTCAACAGCGTAATGAAGAAAGTCACCAAAGGTGCCTTCAAAATGGGGCCATGTATCGTCAAAATGCCTACGAACCCAGGCCTTTAATACACTGAAGGTGAGTTCTATGGGGTTGTAATCCGGCGAGTAGGGAGGCAAATATCGCACCTGACATTCATATCAGTGGTAGATCGTCAATTCAACGAGGCAAATAGCTTACCTGACATCCGTGTGAGGTGATGAGTTCTTCAATTCGACTATTGCAATGAACACTCGCATTATCCATGATGATCACACTTCTTGGAGCCGGAAAGGGACTGCATAGAGGTAGCAGTTCATCTGCTAGCCATCGAAAGAAAGCCTCGCCGTTAAACCAACCCTCGCGAATACCGGTGCAGGATAGATATCCGTCTTTCGTATAGGCCGGAAGAACACTCCAGCAATGCCCTCTCGTTCTAGAGGCTTGATAGCGAGCTGGTTGACCAACGGGAGCATAGGCCTGATGACGCCAGCCCGTGGTCTCATTGAATAAGGACTCATCCACGAACACGAGCTGCTCGGCCGTCAAACGAAGCATGTCTGCTACCCAATTCAAACGAAGCTCATCGTTTTGTCTGACTCCTACACGTTGTCCTTTATTAATACTCCAGCCTCTCCTCTTCAGAATTCTTGATATCGTGGATTGATGCACGTTAATGCCCCACTCCTCCCATATGTACCAGACCATCTCTTTCTGCATGGCCCACGGCTGATCTTCGAGGTAGGCTATGAGGCCATTTTCAGCGGCCTTGAAGACCTTTCGAGGAGCGCCTTTGGGTCGGAATTGAGGTCTAAAAGGTGAGTTATACATAAAGAGGTTCTCTTGAATATTGTATACAGTGGCAGGGCAACAATGAACCTCTTCAGCGATTGCCCAAGGAGCCCATTGAAGTAGCAGAAGGCGTAGTATTTTGGAGCGAAGGCTTGCAGGAAGTGGTCCCGGCATAGCTGGAAGAACGTCAGGAACGTCAACAAACAAAGAGGTCTGAATAGCTTCAATTTCGGGCAATTGGGGGGCGGTGGGGTTGATTTCTGAATTCCTTCTATAAACGGATCACCGTGGGGCAGAGCGAAAATGAATGTCAAGGATTCCAAACCTTTCTGCATACGCTAATATCGACGATAAAAATAAGCGATAAATTGCGCTCGAAGCTTATGTAATCGGAAGTTTAGATCTACCCGATTGGGTAGCTTATTGAGCTTTATTTCGTGTGAGCTTATTGGTTAAAAATCGATGTGGGGGTCGTTGTATGGAGGCGTCCACTAATGCAATGTTCAACCCGCAGTGGAAACAATCTGTATGTAGGTGGATGCAATCGAGAATCGTCAGGGGTGAAATCGATCCGATTAGATTGAATCCCACCGAACCACGCCGATTTGAAGGCTACCTGAACCACGATCGAAAATCATGCTTAATGATGAAGGCTGGGATTCTAAATCCCATTCGCCCAATAGCATTTCACATAGTGAAACTGGCTTTTACGCACGTCTCAATATAACTTCGCCGTTATGAGTACCGGATCTCAAGCTCATACAGCCAGGCACGTGTCTCTGCTTCAGAATCAGCCACAAGTCCAGGCCTAGGAATTTTCAGAAATTCGTGGTCTTTACATCGGCAAGGTTTCTCGTCTTCCTGGAAGAGCTCGAAGCAGTGCTGGCAGAAGTCGACGTCGGCGCATGAAGTGCATACGAAACGATCCATACCGCGGATAAATGCCCTCGGATGACACCGGCTACAAGACGCTGGATGTTGAATAACATTGTCGGTAATCTCTATATTCTTCTCGAACGCTTTGTATGCATTTTGCTTGTCCTCAATAAAGATGAGGCAGTGATCTAACCTGTTGAAATTTGGTTTTGTTGTTTGCGAAAGCGCTTCAACGATTAATCTGCTCAAAGTTTTCCTCAATACGTCATGAGAAATAACTTTCGTTGAATGGAGAGTTGTGCGATTGAGAGCCAGTATACAGGGCTGATGCATAGAGGCCCAGTCAATACAAGATCGACCATAATCATCTATCGTTAGTGGATCGAATCCATAAGTCATAAGCAGATAGATTGTCTCTGGTAAATCAGGTCGACATGCTAGGTGTAAACCAGTTTCCCCCATAGTCGTAGTGATTTCCAGATTTATCGATTTACTAAGCAAAGCTCGTATGATTTCAGGATGTCAATTGTCACATGCCGAGTGTAAAGGCGTCCATCCGTCCTCATTTGCTATTGTAAGATCGGCATCTCGGTCAAGCAGCAGTTTGACCACCTCCAGATGTCCGTTATTGCTTGCTGAGTTCAGAGGGGTTCATCCATCTTTGTTTGCTATTGAAAGATCGACATCTCGGTCGAGCAGCAGTTTGACCATCTCCTGATGTCCGTTATTGCTTGCTGAGTTCAGAGGGGTCCATCCATTATCATTTGCTATTGAAAGATCGGCATCTCGGTCGAGCAGCAGTTTGACCACCTCCAGATGTTCACTATCGCTTGCTACGTTCAGAGGGGTCCATCCATCTTTGTTTGCTATTGAAAGATCGGCATCTCGGTCGAGTAGCAGTTTGACCACCTCCAGATGTCCATCATCGCATGCCACGTTCAGAGGGGTTCATCCAAAGCTGTTGGCTATGGCGAGATTAGCCCCTCGATCGAGTAATATTTCAACTACTTCAGAATGTCCATTCATTGAAGCGAAATAGACTGGAGTGCGATTGCCCTGGTCCGTCAAATCAACAAAAGCATTGTTATCTAATAGATGTGTGCAGATGTTTAGGTCACCGTTGCGAGATGCTGCTCCCAGAGCACTTCCAAAGTACCCTGTCGATGTATTTAACTCTGCGCCAATTTCTAACAAGTGCGTAACGAGGTGCGAATGGCCGGCATAGCAAGCAGCTTGGAGTGGCGTTCCATATGTCCCTCCTAAAGTATTCAGCATCTCAGTATTTTTCTGATACAAGTTGTTTACGGTATTCTCCAAGCCGAACCACGCGGCATAATAAAGGTGATTTGCCGTGTTGTTGGCAGTCTGTATTTCCGAAAAATGTTGCTGCTGTCAAGAATTCTCAAAATGAAGACGCCATGGGTTCCAAAAGATATTTCCAGGCTCCAAAAACCTGTTAACGGAATTGATCAATGTCGAGTATCTACTTCCTGCTGGTGAAATATGTTGATACCAAAACTGCGCTGCGTAATCGTAGAATGCCTTTTTCTGGAGCGAAATTATGCCGGCCTCGATATTTCTTTCGCATTGAAGGTACCGTAGACAAGTTGCGGCAAGATGGTTATTTTGTATCATATGATCGAATGGGGCATAGACCGAATCTGACAAGGCTTCACGGGCATCTGGGGTCAGCAGAAATTCTCGGATGGAGAAGTGCCTCAAATGGATGGTTCGAGACTCAAGCTCCTCCTCGCGAGATGTTGCCCGTGTTTCTACTAGTGAGGCGCAAAGGTCGACGATTCTATCGTATAGATATTCGCGATCATAGCAATCGGGCAATTCGTCCAGCAGAAGATTCTCATCTTCTTCGTGGTTCGGAATAATGAGAGCTTCGGTGATCTCAGACACAGTCAATGGTCTCGCCGCAAATATCGTTCAACGAAGTATATTCAATGCGCGAGATTTTTCATCACTTGGCCGATTCAATATAGTTTCTCAATTCTTTCTGTACACAGAGTCTAGCTCCCTCGGCATGGCCTTCACAATCTGCTGTAGCTTTCTTTTACTCTTGCCTTCGGTTAGCTGACGATCTTGTAATTCTACCCACAAGAACATGCCTCCACATTTCTCGATCATTTGCTCAGCAATCTCGTTTTGGTCAACATCGCTTTTGTTGAATAGATTTTTCTTGACCAAACTCTGGGAGAAGGCGAGAACGTCCGCATCAACGTCAGTCTTAACAATCTCATACTCATAGAAAGTACATTTCGCTAGGCTTGGACCACCAGAACTTAGCTGAGAACGGATGTCGGGCTCATCCCGGCTTACAATTAGCACGCGACAATTGGTATTCTCGACGTTCTGCCGAAGCTGTTCCAGAAAGGTAAGGCGATTCTCGATTGTATGTTCTCGATAAATAGTGGAGGATACTTCGCATTCATCTAAACCGTCCACCACAAATATACAATTCGACGTATTCTCAGTCAGTCGTCTAAACAGCTTCCATAAAGAAGGATTGCTCGCTTGGGAAGAAGACCCCCCTATTTCTTCGTATGCTAGGTCTATCAATTCATCATCTTCGTTTATCAAATGCGCTATTCATGCCCTCAAGATGGCTGAGGGATTGTCTTGATTCATCGATGTCGATGCGCAGAAATAGTGGTTAATGCGCAGACCGTCTTCACGTTCCAGCGACTCGACAATAGCCGCGCAGAGGTAAGACTTTCCAAAATCAGCTGAATCGTGAAGTCAGAGAAGCTTTGCTGCGTCTCCAGGAAACTGAGGTGATTTCCATTCGTGGTAGGTTTGCTTATGGAAGATCCACGAGCACGTGCTTGGGATACGATGCGTTCGACATGCTTCATAGCGGCCATTAGGTTGGACAGGATTCAGCCATGCCAAAACATCCTTTCGATCCTGATCTAAAGAGTGTCAGTGGCTGAACTCGATGATTATATTTAAGACTTGCCTTTCTGACGTCGAAGGATGTTATCATCAACAAGAAAAAGGGAAAAATCTGCCAGATCTTTAACACCTTCTTATCCTTGGATACAGATATTTTCAGGGCAGGTTACCTTTGAGGTTTATCAGTCGAAGCTGATAATTGAGGTCTTTGCCGTTAGAGCTTTCAAATGGAGGCACGAGACGATCCAGCATCTCAACTAAAAGAGTAAATTTGCGGACTTGAGATTCCAATTTGCTTTTACCATGCAAGGTCCAAGCCCATCTATCTCTTTTCCGCGATGGGGTTTGCGATTCACTTTGAATGCTTGGCTCACCAAGTCGCTTTGGGACGGACAGGGTATTTCGATTTCCATGCTGATATGGTCTATGATTTGCTTGGCCCGAATCCCCAAAAACGTCTCGGATGCAAGTCAAAATCTGGTCGACTACTTTTGCCGTGTTTTCGTTGTCCAGTTGACTGTCGTGAGGATTCAACAGTCCCTCCGCTGATATTCCCACTCGCTGGGCCCATCTCTGGAAGATATCTTTGTTGGCATCTATTTGCGTTAAGAGTTGCTGCCTGTCGCTCCCGAAATGCCTGTAGGAAGCAATGCGGTCCGCTGCTTCCATGCAAGCGCTATATAGCCCCACCAAACTGGCAGCGCCAAATGTTAGACCTACTACTTCCATCTTCACAGAGGCTTAGGGGTCAAGCAGGAGCTGTAACACCCAACGTCTTCAAAATTTATATCAATTAAAGGTATCACAAAGCCCAATTAAGATTCTGTTCCTAGATCGTAATCTACAAGCTTTAAGACCAAAATCACAGCGCCGGTACATATAAAATCACAAAGTTCGCCAAGCCACATTGCTGCCTAATCCGCTAAGCCTCACTATTACGAATGTATACTAGATGTCCTTTCAGCTTAGACTTCACTCGTTATGAATCCTCATCCCCTTTGCAACAGCGCTCTAGGCGCTTTAGAAAAGTTATCCGAGCATCATATTACGCCAAGCTCCAGGCAGACGGTTCAGACTTTTATATGTCAACAAGGTAGGCCTGTGATTTTTCAAAATCACTTGCAAAATCAGAGTATTTTTACAAATGTAGTAAAAGTAATTTGTGGTAAACAAAGGTAATTTACGGTAAATAAAGGCTATTGGCCTGAGCGCTGCTGTGAGAAATGCATATGTATATATTGTGTGGCCTACTCGGCAGCAATCGGCAGACTTCTAAGCCAATAGAGGCCTGAAAGCTGCTCAAAGGCGTCAAGAACTTCCTCTATCTATGCGACTGAGCTATGCTATGAAGTGGGTGGGTGGGAACAAAGATCGGATCAAAAGCGTTCTTTCGGCAAACGGGTGCTGAGCACCTCGCTTGCTTCGTCAATAGCTCCCAGTCAAGCTGGATCGATAAAACTGTCACTTAATTTGATAGGTAGCCTGATGCGCAAACATCAACAAGTAAATAACAGAGGATTACAGAGGAAAATTCATTCACTAATTTCCACGAGGGAAGGTACTCGACGAAAGTCATTTCATTTATGCCCAAATCACAAGAGTAGTTTACAATGATTGCTCTCATTCAAATTTCGCTAGGAATCTGAGAGAAACGTGCTTCATGCCAATCTATTCCTTATACATCACGCCTAGCTATAATCACGTGAGGTGCCTTCATCTCAAGTTTGCGATCAGCTTGACATCTCAAACGTCTTCGGGTCTTGATTGTAAGGTGGAGGAGTCGCCTTCGGTCCGCTAGACTTATCATCATTGCAAGACGTTTCAGAGTCGTTCGGAGTTCATCCTAGTAGGAAGGGAGCGTGCTTGTGTAGTAGAGCACGAAACCTTGCTCGCCGAACCTCCTTTGCTGCTTGGCGAGAATTCTGTGGGATGAAATCGTCGTGAAGCGTGTTCTGCGAACGTGTGAAGAATTTCGGAAATACGATGATGCACATCATCGTGAAACTTTGCAGTGAGACGTATTAGGTCAGGAATACAGAATCTGATTTTTCTGTAGAACAAGGACTTTGAGTTTCAGTCAGCACGATCGCTTCACTGTTCATACGAGATAAAATACCTTTTTTTCTCTGAGGCTCAAGTATCTGTATAGCTAGACTTTGAGAATTCAGCACTCTTTAAATGCTGTTGAATTCATATCGATCTCTGACTTACGCCTTGAGCATCTCAACATATGACTCTCCTCTCAGATTCTAACCTTCAACTAAGCTTGCGTCGATCAGTCGACCTGTGAAGATCTCAAATTCTGACTCTCCTTCCCTTCTGTTTTAGCCACTGTTGAATTTTTGACTGACAGTTCAAGTTCTGAACTGAGAGCGTTCATTTTTGCGCGCAAGGCTTTGCATGATTTCTGACAGATGAACAAATTCGACTGTTGCAGAAACATTTTTGAATATGACGTTTTCTTATCGTTCGTTGAATCAAACATAACTTCGAGATCTAATCACAGACTTGCATTATATTTGACCAATTTTAGAAGATGCTTCTCAAGATCATTCGACACAGACACATTTTCATCATGTTCGCATTTCAACGTCAAATTCACTCTCTTCTGCGCAAAGATCAGACTACAGCCAAGTGACATTTCATCTTGACAGACTCATCATCAGCAGAACTGCTGCGTCAAGAAGATAAAAATGTCGCACAGTTACAAAACATGTTACAGAAACTATCTGTTTCTGAACGTGAGATCTTCTTCTTCGTTATCATCTTGCTCACGACGAAGATATGTATTGTCGAAAACGATGAGATTCTCTTCTCTTATATTCAAACTGTTCTAGAAGTTTTCATTCTTTACTCTCTCACAATCTCTGACTTCGCCTGATTGTGTGACAGTCGCGCTGCATACATAGTACGACAGACGAAACTCATGTCAGAGCTTACATTTTCTTTCGTCAAAGTTCTCTTCTTTTCAAACTCTTGTTCAGACAAAGATTGTCTTCGATTAGTCGCGCTGTTTGAGATCATGTCACGTCACGAACGCTGTCGTGTCAAGATCATCAGAAGTATTGTCGAGTTGATCAATGCTGTGTCGTCAGATTCTTCATTCATGACGTATAATCATGAAAGTCATCTTCATTAGCTTAACGTCGTTGCTTTTCTGAAAGACATTAGATCGACGAGTCATTATTGAATTGAAATGACTTACTGTCTTGCTACAGAACAGATCGTAAGCGATGTCTCTTCGAGATACACTGTCGAATGTGACTCATAGAGTTCTTGAAGTCGCTTTCAGATAATCTGTTGTACTTTCAATTCAATGTCACGTTTCTGTTGAAATTGTCACTAAAATGTTCTTCTTTCTGTATCGTTTCATTCTTTTGAATTGATGATGTTCAACTTGCGTGAAACGACGTAGTAAATGACGACGACAACATTGCGTAAAGTAAATGACAAGCTGTCGAATTTGATTCTTTATCATAGACAGAACTAATATAAAGATGTTGAACTTGTATCTATTCTATGTGCATATGATGTAGTTGTGCAAATGCGTCGCATATACAGTCTAGCGTTCTGCTGACATTATGAAAGACTACGATCTGATAACTGAGTAATTTGCTTTATGATCTTTGATGATGAGTTGATACTCATTACGCTGCTTCAATCTTCGACTTCTGAGATATGCTTGAATGCTGAAGTCGTTTTAGCAAGTCTGCAATGTCGTCTTTTAGAATCTTAAGATGATTGTTTAACTCAGAAACAGTCTTCTTTAAATCTGATCGCAGTTTCTGCAGAGCTTTGATGAAGAGTTCATGTTCTCTAGATTTCATCTTCACGAATCTGCATCAATATCAATAGTGAGTCTTCATAAAAGAAACTGATAAGTTCTTACTGTTCATTGTAGATTGCACATTCTTCTTTGATACGCTGTCTCTCTGAGATGAGTAATAGAATGACAGCATCAAATGCATTATACAAATAGACTCATATCTGATCATCACGTCATCATCTTCGATACTTGCAATACTGTAATTCTCGCTTCTTCGCTAGACTTGACTCTTGAAGCTCAGAATGAGCTTCTCTAATGAATTTTGCGAATGTCTTTGTCGATGCTTTTTTTTCTTTATCATCGACTTCAATTTTGAATGTACTTTGCTCAGACGACGCACGTTCTCTTTCGATTTCAACATCTTGCAAAATCTTCATTGTAAAAATTCATTTGTCAATACGTAAAAAAATCTTATTCTTGAACGATCTGATCTGAGCTTTCTCGATAAGTTGACAAATGACTCTAGTCGTTAAATCGATTTTCGATATTTCGAGCTTGATGTGACTTTGCTCTTGAGCGATTGCTTCATCTCAAGCTGTCATTACTTTCTCACACTCGACTGTCTTGATCATTCGAAGCAATTCTTTCGCTCGTTTCAAGTGTTTCGACTCAGATTGTTCGTACTTCGAGCTGATAACGACGAGATGATCTCACTTCTTAAGTCAAGCATCTTGAGAATCTAAATGCGATGAAGACTTTCAGTTTAATCTTCGACTTTTCTTGAATTCTTCTTGATTTTGATCAGACTCATCATCTGAAATGTCTTCAGATACACGACGCTTTTTAATTCTAAGCTTCTTGTTTGATGACAGAATCATATTTACTATCTGTCGTTCACTTCTCTCTTGACGTTCTAAATCGACTAGATGCTTAAGATAATGATATCAAAGTAGAACATCATCTATCTGCTTCTCTAATGTGTCTCGATTTGAGGCGAGACAATCTGCATTGTACATCATGTATATCTCACAGTCAGAATCGTTTTCTTGCTGTCGAAATGACTGCAAACCTTTAGTGATCATAAAGAAAAACACGAAAGAAATGAAAATTCTTACTTACTTCATTGACTGCAATAAACTCTCGATTTTGATTCTCTCATTCTGTCATGACGTGAATCAATCGCTCTTTGATGATCAACATCATCTCTGAATTTGATATGTCTTCAGCAAGAGAGTCATACTGTCGAATGATGACACGTTCGAGATTCACATTAAACAGCGTTCAGTGACTTTGAAAGCAGCATGAAAGAATGATGCGATCGTGATTGCAACTCAATGATCATCGCATCTTCAGATTGAATTGCTGATTGCTGCTCTTAAATGATGCATAAAAGCTGTGTAATATCAAAGTCGTTTTTAATCAATTGAATGAGAATAATAACGACATCAGATTGAAATTAGTGAGTCATTCTCTCTGTTGAAAACGAAAGAAGAAATAACTGATTTCATTTGAATTGATGATCTTCGAGCATTCATCGTCGTTGACAACGAAGATTTTTTCGTGATATTGATATTCACAGCGTTGAATCTCTTGCTTCAGCTTGTCTCGAGTTGAAATTTCAACATTCGTTCTAGTGATCTCGACATCAGTTGTCGTGATAGAGCTTTCACAAGAAACAGCAGTCACATCGAACTGACTATCAGATGCTGATGATCAATCAACGATAATGATTTTCTGTTCAGAGACGAAAGATTTCTGAAATATTTCTGACATAAGCACTTCTGACTTCAAGTGTGAGCTTAATGTTAAAGACGATAGATTGTTCACTGATACTGTCTTGCGTGATCTTGTGATCATGTTTGAGAAATTCTGAAGTGAGACATTAGTGATCTCATGATTGAACTGTAGCTGCTTGTGTTTCTTCTTTTGACGCTGCTGTTTCTGTCGAGCTTGCTCTTTGAGTTTCATTGTCACATTTTTCAGACTGTCAAGAAGTATGACATAGTTTTTCTTTGAATTCGACTTCGAGTATGCAAAGAGAAGCTTCACTATCTCGCTCAATGTCTATATACGAGTCAGCTTGAGAATTATTCAGACTGCATAGCATATCAGAGATAAATCTTTCAACATCTGACTCATTTGTGTCATCATCAAACGAAGATTGATCTCACGAAAAGAGATACAGAAACACGTGATTGATAATGCGCGCACGCATTATCAGTCACGTGATATAGATTTCGTACTGTGCAAGACAGAATTTCTTTGAATCTGATCATCAAATGATGAATCTATGTTGACAAATTCATAACTTTCTTGCTTGTCTCTGAATTTGTCTCTGTGAATGTATGAATTCTCTAGATCAGATATCAAAGCATGTACTTTGAGAGTTGTAAGATTTCTGCAAAAGTTCACTTCATCGTTGATAAGCTTGAATTTTCATTGAAAGAAGCTGAGCAGAGAACAATAAGTTTATGACTCAGTCTTGACTTCATCTCAATGCGCAGTCACTTGAAAAGAGAATGTGAAAGAATTGCTGATCGACAGAACAAAAGTCAATGAAATTATGCATATGTCTATTAATAAAATGCTGATATTGTTCTGAATGTGTTCACTCTGCTATCGCGATCATATGCTTCAGACAGCTCTATTTTTGCGTTTCATTCTCTGCTGTTCTTCTCACAACTTTCTCACTGTTAATCTTTTCTTCTGTAACAATCTCTGTCAAGCTTGTTGCAAAGAACATTGAAAAGAACGACTTGTGCAAGATTCACGCTTTCAAGCGACGATTTTACATCGCTCTTTCAACTACTAGATCGCTACAAATTCTTTCATCAATCATGAAGAAATTCTATTCTGCTCAACGATCATTTATGAAACTGTCTTGTCACTATCGTTCATATTTTGTTGTATTGAATTGATCTAGAATTCTGATTCAATTTTTCAGATAGCGCTCACAAATTACTGCATCGATTGTGCATCATCTCTGTCTCAGCTCTTATCTTTGCGTCGATCGTATTGCTGTCGCTCTTTTTTATTTCACTTTCTAGATAAAAATTCTGAGAACAATGAAGGTCAGAACTGAATTTTCGAGCATTCAAAACATGCAAGATCGTGATCGATTTGTGCTTCTTTCTGTCTATAAAATTCTGATCAGTCTTGTTGATTCGATATATCATTGTTTTTTGATCACGTATCTCAGAAGTCTGTCATCAATGATTTCTAATTCTAACTTCAGTATCATCGCAGCAATCAATGCGTCTTCTGAAGCGACTCAAGATAGTCAGAGAACGTCGTTGCATTCATTTATAGCGTCTCTTATCATTTCAGCATCGACATTCGACGCTGAGATTATTCTTTTCATTTTATTAAAGAATAGACTTACGCAGTTGTAGTGAATCTTCATCATGTTGAAGTCTACAATCATTGACTAATGAATGTCAGTCAGTCTCGAACATATCTTGTATCTGAAAAACAGCGCGCTGAAGTATTTTCTTTCGAGTTATTTTTCTGAATTCTCGTTGTATTTTGAACATCAGATTGAATCATTCTTCAGAAGTTCAACCTTGACGCTTTTTTCTTTCTTCGCTATCTTCATACACTTCTGAAAATATTTGTTTCTCTAAGTTTAATCATAATTCTCATTCTGATGTCTTTGAATCTTATTTATGAAAAAAATGCATCAAATGAAGTTCAAGATCTGAATAAACTCAGTTGAGCAAACATGAAACTAATACACATCAGCTTCTACTGAGCTCATCTGATAATGATCTTGATCGTGATCATCTTCGTATGTCACACAATATATGCAAAATTAATCGAGTATATTCATATTCAACAGACGTATCTTGCATCATCAGAGCATCATCTTCAAGTCTTCGCAAACACTATTCTTGTGACAAATATTCTCAGAAGATTCTTATCTATTCTCGTTCTGACTCGTCTCTACGACGTATTTTCTGACGAAGTACGCGTCATATGAATCAACAAAGATCTTTTCAAGCTATTCAAAAAGATTCTAGAGCGAAGAAAGATAGTTTGCACACTGAAGATCGCAAAGACGAAGCTTTTGCGATTGACGATGAAATTCACTGATGGTCGAAAAGATCATGATTTTACAAAAGTCGAAATGAGCAATTCAAGTCACGTGTATGTTGAAAGTGAAGAATCTTTCTGAAAATGATATCTAGGCGAAAAGAATCGCGATTACATGCGTCTTTCAATTTTCAATCTCATCTGAATGTCATCAATATCTTTCGTGAGAACAAAAGTTGATACTCTCTATCACTGTTGACAAGAGATGACTCGTTTGAACAACGAGATTGATCAGAATCAGCGAGAGTCAGAAAGATATTCTTTAATGATCTCAGCGTTTATACAATTCAACATTCAAGAGATCACATATATGACTTGTCAATCTATCATTCGATGTACGCTCTTGTGTTTTAAATCTCAATATCTCAAAGCTTCGTCAGTGAATGTCAAATGAAAAAACTTGTCTAAGAACTGATGAAATCGATACACATGAACTGTTCTGATTGTTATCTTCATCATTGCACTTATTCTAGCATGATTTATTTCTGTCGTCTTCACTGATCTTGTATCTCAGATTGCTTATTTTACAACTTTGTTGTCTTGACTGCATTGAATCGATACGCTTTTGACATGACTGTTTGACTGCATTCAAGATGTTTTATCGCAGCTAATTCTGATCACACTTATCACGCTGCTGTCATATGTATTACGCATCATCACAGAACGTCGAGATCTGCTGACGAAGATGATCATTGAACTTTCTCTACAGAAGTATTATTTCACTTTTTTGTTCATACAAGTCTTTCTGACGATCTCTCTGTCTTCGAGCATCACGATCATTATTCAAGAAGTACTTCATAATCTCGATTCTGTATCAGTGATGTTAGTCACAAATCTTCTCAAGACGAGCAACTACTTCTTCTCTTATCTAATGTTGCGATGCTTCTCGATAAGCGCAAGTTTCATTCTTCAAGTGAAATGACTAATCGATTGATATACTCTCGTCTCAATCATAAATACTACGTCAAGACAGAAATGAAAAAAGCAGACAGCTTTGTCTCAGATGCAGTGAGACATTCTTTTCTTAATCTATATCAATCTAGCTTGCATCGATAAGTCGCTCTTGTATCACTCATGTATAATCTTAACATCATGTCAGAGCTTATCTACTCGATCATCGCTTCGTTAATTCTCTTGCTCAGTTTCATCATCTTTGATCTTTTTTGAGTGATGTTTTGCTACAATCTGCTCTACATCACAGTTTCTCAATCTAATACAAGAGATCTACTCTATTCAACGACTCTGAATCAGCTGTTCACGAATGTCTACATTTTGAAGCTCTGCATGATAGATCTGTTCTTCTTAGTGCGTGACAATCATAATAGAGCAATCTGCGTCGATTAAACTGTGATCATGATTATCATTACAATGATGACACTTGTCTTTCAATTGATCTTGAATGACGTCGTTGCTTCACTTCTTCAATTCATGTCTCAGATTGAAATGAGAGAGAAGAAGAAAGAATCGAAGTATCGCGAAATGAAAACAAGTAATTATCTTCAAAGTCTTCTACGAAAATGTTTCAATTGACTTGATCGAACGAGAGAATCAAGTTCTATCAATGAGATCTTCTTCAATATGCATAGTGAGATGAAGAATTTTACATTGAACGAACGTGATGATCTTGCTTCGCTGACGTTTCAACATGAATCTCTTCGCATTCAAAGATCTGTGATATGAATTTCAGATGATCGTTTCAAAATCAGTGATGATGAGATATCGCGCATCAAACAACGCTACGACAATGTGAAAATCACTAACGAGCATGCAGATCTAGATGAAAAGAAGAGAGTGACAATCACGCAAATCATCAATGACTTTTCAGAAGTAGAATCAATGAAGCTTTAAAGCTTTGCTTATCAGAGTCTAGCGAACAATTCTTTAGTTTTATTTATATGAAGCTTTTTACATTCAAGCAAGATCAAGAACATCGCTACTGTTTCAAAGTTGCATTCACTCTCAAATGAGCTTTAATCTTCTCACTTCTCTTCTCTCGATTAAGCTATTTGTAGAATGTCTTGAAGTATGTATCTTGTTCAAATAAATGAAGATTTCTTTTGTTGATTGACTGCTGAGAGTCTGATATCATCTCGTGTAGACGAAATAGAGCATGCAACTGATATAAGAAATGAACGCATCTGTTGATCAGAGTGTTGCAGCGAAAGATATTACTGATTGACTTGTCAAATGATGTCTACAATTTAAAGCATACTGTCTACATTATCAATCTTTAATTTTCAAGATACTCTTGATCTAAAAACTTCAGTCAATGAATCTGAAAAATGATTTGAGAGTATCAATCTTCTTCATAAATTTTCTCACTCTTTAACGTCATTCACTTATTCTTCTTTCGTAGTCTTTTCAGCTCAACTTGTACGACGCAATCTGATGCATCTTTGAACTACTTCTGTGATCTCTCTCTTTCGTTTGCTTTCAGTATCATGTGTGACTCGACAAGATGAGAAAAACAGCTGAAGACTTGTCATTGAAATGAAGATGACACATGTGATTCTTGAGATTCTTTCGTCGCAAGAAAGATGATTACAAGCTACGTTTGTCGATTACATGAGAGCAGAACAATAGATTCTTGTTCAGATTGTGTTGTTGATGCACATTTCTCTCGTGCCTGTATAGTTCGCTCAGATATGTGAAATCTTTAACTTCTGCACATTTCGATTTCATGCATCTACAAGATCATTCGTGCTTGTGAACATGCTTTCTAATATCATTGTTAGCGAGATGATTCACGCTCAGAATCAAGAGAATTACTCACTTTCATTCACAAGTTCAATCAAACGTGATCATCTCGTCACAATTGCAATAAAGCTTGCCTTCTGTATTTTTCTAGCGACTGACGAGTGAAAGTCTGTATTCTAAACAAGCTCGCTAGATCGAGATCTGATTGTAAGCTATGTACTAGATCGCTGAAGTGCTGAATACGAATTTTCGATACTTTTGACATCTTGAGAATGAACAAGATTCATTCTGACTGTTCTTTGCATAAATATATTTCTGTTACGTAGTTACTTTTTGTATAATCTAGCGTTGTGAGCTCTCAGTGACTGTGTTTGCGCTAATCTTTCGAGACTTAGAATATTATCTTGTTCTTCTGAACTACTCTTTAGATCTCTCAAAGATTCAATTCTGCTCTATTTTATGAAATGAGTCTCTGACAAGAGACTTGATGACTTGCTTCAAGTTGCATGCGTGTGCGCGCAGACTCAGACGATTAATCAGTACTACAGTCGATATATGTTCTCGACTGCAGTACACGAGAAACATCACGAATGCTCTGCGAAGCATGTGATGCACAAAGACAAAACACTTGTATTGATTGATATATGAATCATTTTGAGAAGTTCACGTTCATCTGAGATTCAAGCAGAGCTGTAAGATAGACAATCGTTGCAAAGAAACACAGAAGTACAGAAGTATACAAGCGCGTATGAAACACAGAAGCACAACTAGCAACAAGACAATTAAACGCTATTCAAACTTCGAGTACAGAGAGAAGTTGCAGAACAACAATAAGCGAATGAGTCACGAAAGCATTCGCTGAGCAGAAATCAACACAAATGAATCGCGACGCGATCAAATGAAACAGTCTCTTTTGCTAAATCTGTAAAGCTTCAAAAAAGAATGAAAAGATTGAGAGTATAATAGATCACAAAAGTCATGAAGTATGAGATCAAAGAGAGAGCACATGACAATGATTTATCGATTACTAGAGACAGAGCTGAGATGATACTGAATGATTGCAGAAGACACAGCACTCATACAAGCGAGAATTTATGAACATTCACATTCAAAAGCGCAGTTAAAGAGCTTGAGTTAAATCAAGAAAGAATGACATCATATGACTTCATACAAGAATGCTCTCATACGCATTCAAGAAGTGATGTTCTCTATGCATCACAAAAGAAAGCGAAAGCTCAACTTTTTTTCAAGATAAGTCATTTTCTGAACAATCTGAAATCAGAATGAAAACTTTCTATCAGATCGCTTTCTTGAGACTCGCGACTCTGATAGCTGCAACTTCATTCAACTGCTCATTGACTCGTACTGTGACAGTAACTCTTGAAAATCGAAATTTCACATTAATTTCAAGTATCGTTTCAGTTATGAGTGCTTCAGACGCTGAAAGTACTGCAACTATGAATGATTCAGAAAATTACATGATGATCTTGATGATCAATATGTACAACAATCAATTGTCTCTCTTCTTTGATTCAAATGCTGATGATCTCTCTTCGATAAATAATTCTTCAGTAATCATACTTTCTGATAATGTCTTCACTCAGTATGCTTTCTCAACTGAATGAACAGAAAGAATATATGTGAGCTCAAATCTCAACTTCAATGACAGCAAGATTGAAAACAGCTATATCAGCTCATCTGATATCGATGTTAGCTATGTAAATGACTATTCTGTATTCATAACGTGCTCTTTCAAAGACACAGCAGTGTTCGATTGCAACGTTGATCTATTCAAGCAGTCGAGTATTTCATGCAACGATCAAGTCGACGATTCTGTCTGCTTGAACTTCGCTCAGAATATTGTCAATGAACTCACTTCATCATTTTTTGCAGTCTGTGCAAGAACAATCTACATCTATTCAAATGATAACGATGTCAATGTTAGTAATCTCAAGAGTATCTTGATTTCTTGTTGCGTTGATGCATCATGTCAAGCACTCTCACGACAATTTAAACGAAATAACATACAACATATTGAACGTATACAAATTAGAGACATAAAGTCACATCTTCTAGAAAGAATCATCTTCTCATCATTACTGCTTTTATTTTCGCGCAAGCTTTGACATCATCATTACTTGTCGCGATATCGTATTTACAAATAGATCAGCGATGCAAGTAAGACAATTTCACACAGCACATATTAGCAGCTTTTAAGAATTCAACGATGAATGCTTTCTGAATGAATTACATTGACGTGAGAAATAGCTGATTTATCGTGATTATTGAAAATATATGATCTGCTTATGACTTAAATAGAACTTCGATTGAATACATTGATGATCATCGCTTTGCTTGTCGTGTGATGAGAAATTCTTCTAAATACGTCGCTTGTTAGCATATCGTCTTAGTCTTCGTGCTTTTGCACGATTTATTTATTGCTAGTTCATGCTTTCACTTACGTGTTAATGAAGATGAAAGTGTTTGATGTCACTCTTTGCTGACTCTCTGTCATTATCAGAATCTTTTTGTTTCATCATTGAAGAAGCTTAATCAATCAATCTTTCAATTCTATGAAGCTGTTGATCTTGCAAGAAAGACGCAGAATGCAATGAAAAGACTTCAATGAATGATCTTTGATGTACAGAGAGAGATTGACATCGAATATTGCAAGCGAGTCAGAGCATGATGTTGAGACGAAAAGTACATAGACTGATACTAATGCAAATGAGGAAAGTCAAGAAGACAAGAATAGTAAGAATGTCACAGATGACATGTATCAAATTGTACATCAGATCGAGTGCTCAAATAACTATCTACTTCTTTCTTGAGACGAAAAAGATTTAATGAAGCTTGTTACTTCGATTTTCTCTTTCTCAGATGATCTTTTAAAACTTCACTTGAGAATAGATTGATCTTGAAGATGTACAGAATTTTATGTTTCTTTCAAGTCGTCTTTCGAGATTATTGAATATTGATATGATCGTCGTCACAGTCGTATTAGTCAGTCACTTATGAGTATACTTTAAGTTCTAGTGTACTCGTATCACGCTCAAAGCAAGTGTTTCATTATCTTTCAACATCTTGACTATACTACGAAGCTATTCTAAACAAGAGCTCGTTCATGCTTCAAATTGAAAAAGCTCATGTCTGCTTCTCTTGTTCAGACGACGAAGAAATCGACTCACGAGTGAATGTCTGCTCTGATGTATCGTAATGATTGTCAACAAGCTGAAAGTTTGAACTCGAGCTTATTAACTTGACATGTTTCACTCATTTTTGATGCATTCGTTCGTCAACGCGTCAAAGTAACGTCAGCTTAATTGATTATCTTCTATCAAAATATATCATCAAAAGAACGTGAACGTGATCATTGAATACAAGTCTTCTTTCAATGTTCATGATAAGTTGATGAACACAGCGATCATGCTCATCGTAGTCTGACAAGAAGCGAAGATCGTGACTGAAAAATGTTGAAAGTTGATTTCATTCTTGATAATAGAGTCGAGTGAAGACGAAGCTTATCGTCGCTCAGAAAATGAAATAGACATTCTTCAACTTCTGAAAGTAGAATGCATTTGACTCGTGCAGATCAGAATCATTTCATGACATACGTTGATGTAATACAATGAGCGAGTTGCACGTTCAAAGCAAGAAGTGAGATGAATGACAAAGATGAAGAGCGTTGTGTCATTCATCTTTCTCGAGAAATCGAAAATGAGACGAATCTTCAAGTCTATCATAAATGATCTCGAATGTTCAGTCGAACTTTGATTGCAAACTCTCGACTGACTCTGATTTGTTGATTGTCAAGTCTGACGTAAGTGTTGTCTCAGAGTTCTCACTCTTGACAGACTTCGATTCAAGTAGATCTGATGCACAGATCAGCTCAGCTGCACAGCTCTCAAAAGACTTTAGATTGTTGATCTCAACGTTCATCTCAGATGTAGTCTTAAATTTCTCACTCGTATCAAGTTTCGTGTCGATAAGCTGTACTCAGTCGAATTCAGTCGTGAGACTTTCAGCATTTTTGAGCATCAACATCATCAAAGAAGAATTGCGTATGCTTGACTTGATGACAATGTCAGTCGTTGATCTTTCAGAGAGTTCTTCACACTGATCTTCGATGACTTTGCAAAAAAGTCTGAGAACTTCTGTGTGTCAGCGATGACAGCACTTGAACTGACTAGCTGCTTTATCTTCGTCGATCTTCTGACTCTGCTGTCTTATACACTTTTCTCAAGAATGTTTTGATTGTGTTCTTTTTTGAGATGATATGTGAGAATTCAGATCAGTTTTAATACATGTAAAGTCTACAGATACTCTGATCTTATCAAGTCAATCACAAGCTATGTTGTTCAATGAAGTCTAAATTGCATTGTTGATGCTTGCTTCAAGAATGTGCAACTGAATCGTCTTCGTCTTGCTTGAACTCAAGTCTCATGTTTGCATTCAATCAAACTCAATACTCAAGATGAAAAGAAATTGATTGTCAAAAGTGAGACTGTATTCACTTGCTTACAAGATTGAAGTGTTAAGATGAACTACTTCATCATTCTAATCAGACATACATTTCTCAAAATCGATAGTGAAGATGCAGAGTTAATCTTTGCATATCTTCAGATGTCACAATTATAATCATAATGCATTGACTCTCTGCAATGCAGACTTTCAATGCTAGATCAATGAAGAAAAATAATCTGTCAGTAACATGATTTTAATAGTGCAAAGTCAGAGAAAAAAATCGAAAGTTTCAAATTTAAAGAGAACAAAGTCAAATCTGTTGAGATGAATCAGATCTCAAGTTTCTTATCAATTCAGTGAAGCTTGTGCTATTGATGTCAATCAACTTGTGAAACATGATCTAAAGCATGAATTGAAGTGTGTTAAGATTAAGAATCAAGAGAACTTCGCTATTACAAATCTATCGATCATCTTGTCATGCTTGATTAGCTCTTTCGTCTCTGCTTTGTTGAGTGTATTAGAGATTTATTCAGATCTTCAAGAAGCGCTATACTTGTCTACAAGACTAAAGCTGCACGATCTTTGACAGAAAGATAACACAGACGAAGTGAAGTTTGAAATTCTGAATCATTCTTAACGCTCTGTGCAATCTCACATCTTTGATGTAATGTCACTAGAGAAACGACTTTGATTCAGACTGTGATTTGACTTTCATCAATGCATCTGAGAAGACAGCAAATCAACGCAGTTGAATTATATGACAGATGTACATATGAACATGTGAATCAACAATCGAGTTTGAACAATCTTGCAGTCTGCAGATGAGAGAGAGCGATGCGAGCTTGAACACTGAAAGACAACACAACATTTATTTATAGTAAGATATGAATTACTGTCACTGTTATTAAACGTGCAGACTTATTCATATTCTGCGTAAAATCTGTAACAGTTTACTTGTAAGAAAACTGTTCATCATTTATCATCATATTCATCACATACATCACATACATCAATGTTTAATTCAAAAGAAGAAATCAAGTTGTCACTTGAGAACATCTTGTATCTTCAAGAATCTGAGTCTCATGAATTTATCGCTGATACTTTGTCATTTGAGATAGACAGTATATCTTATCTCTGCTGACATTATTTAACTGTTCACAGAACATCAAAATTTCTGATTCAGAATTTGCTCGAGATGATAGCTTAAATCGAATCGCAGCAATCGTTGTATTGTACTATGAATGCACACTTGAAGAGCTTTTCGATGATCTTAGTCTCACTTTATCGACACAAAGTAGTCACAGAATCAAGAGTCAAATCGTCTGACAAGACGAAGTGATTTCAGATGATTGTGCAAAGATGATTCTGCTTGAGAAATTGAAGTCTAAGAGTGATGACTCGATGCTTCTTCTTTCGAAGAAATACTTTCTGAAAGATCGAGTAAAGCATCATCATAACTTAAGTATTATCATCGTATTAACAAGATTATACAGAAATACATGATTCTGATGATAGACGTCGTGAATCGTAAATGAGTCTGAGATCTGAAGCAATTCTTCAAAGAATACGTTCTGTTCACTGTATCAACGTCAGAAGACATGTCAGCTTTGAAGAGAACTTATATGATGAATCACTTTTGAATCACATGTTTCAAGTCACAGAATGAATCTATTCATCATTTCAAAGTCTTGAGCGATAGTGTGCTTGAGCTTCTGTTAGAGTATGTGCTTAGACATCTCAAGTCAGTATTGACATACAAGTACGACGAAAACAATAATGTTAAAGTCGTCAAGATATACAACAGTGCATCTAATAATCTTATTTTTAGCATTGCAAATGAAGAAGAAAGATGACGATGATGACGACGAAGAGAATTAAATCTTGATCTTTTGAGAATCGAGATGATGTTAAGTCTTGTTGATGTTGTTCTGAAGAGAGCATTTCATCATTTGTTTCAGCGAGAACGTTAGTGACGAGTGAAGCGAAGATTAGAGAGTTTTGCAGTTTACGTCTGACGCTTGAGTTTTCAAGTTAAATGTTAAAGCATGAACTTTTAAGACTTGCAAGAAAGTTTACTTCTTCGTTGAGAGCAGAAGCTGAGTGAGAGCAATGAATTGACGATCTCGTCTTGACTTCGTCTCAATGCGCAGTCACTTCGAAAAGATTTGAAGAATTGCTGACAGACGAGAGAAAAGCGAATGCTACTATTTGATAATAAAGTCGTTGCTTTAGTCGCTCAAGCATAGCAAACTCTGCATGAAAGTTGTAGTATGACTACTTACAGCATTCATTAGAATAATTATTGACATCAATATGAGCTGACGATCAGCTCAGATGATACTACGCAGACAAATCTCTCAACACAATACAGATCATATCTCAATCTTCAAAGATCATCACGCATCTCAACACTCTTTTTTCTTTCTGTCTTTTTTCTTCATTCTTCGCAGTAGATCTCGTGAAGATTCACTTTCTTCAATCTGTGTAAAACGATCACTTGCAGTCTTGAATTTGATGTGTGTACTTGTCTCTTTCTTCGCTGACAGAACTGACGTGATCATTATTTCAAGCTTTTTCAGAATTTCAGAAATGATTGAAAGTGTCTCATCATTACTACGAAAGAAATCGAATCTGCGCTCTCAATAAATATTCAAATATTTGTCATCACGCTTCGACACAGACTCGACTGAATCAACGACATGAGCTAGAATTTGAAAGATCTTTTGATCTTCAGTGAAATTGATTAGAGATGATATCGTCGTTCAAACGAATCAGATCATATGTTTCATGATCACTCATATATTGTTGCAGAGAAAGTCGTTCAATAGCAAAAGAAAGTTTCTCAGATAGTTTGCTTCGACTGAACAAGATTTATTGAACTCGTAGAGCAAGAGTCATAAAAGAAATACAAAGACAGCTAAGCTTAACACAATCTGAGCAGTCGCTTTTTCAGAACAAAGATCATGAATCAGTCTTCAATACAGTTGCTTGTCATCTTCTGATATTGTTCACGTGTGAAGTGCTTGAAGAGCTCGATCGTGACAGTCAGAACTTCATACAAGAAGTAAAAGAACATCATTCTCAGAATGATTCAGAGATGAGAGCTCGTGATAAGAATGCACACTGCGTTCATCAGCATTAATATTGTGAATCTCTGAGAGCTGATCACTGATCGAAACACTTGAATGTCTTTCACTTGTCGACATTCAAATTCGTTCAGCACTTGTGATGAAAGACTCTTCATTGTTTGTCAGCGTTATTTCACTGAATAGAATTACAACTTCATATCAAGTCTGAAAAAGCAATTAACAAGAATCTACTGAGATTTGAACTTCATTTCTGAACATCTTTGTGAGTTGTCGAGCGAATTTGATTGAGATCTGTGATCTTGACAAAAATTCGCGATCTTGAGAGAGCTTTTTGTAGTTCAAAGAGATTGCATATATCGAATTGCTGCGCGATAGACGTTTGAACTTTACAGACAAGATCATAAAGAATCAAGTTGTTCAACGATGTAAGATCTGTCAAGTCTGAGTTGAATTTGCTTCGATCGTGTATCAAATCGTCGTCAAAGACGCAATACAGTTTGCGAAGCAACGAGAGTATTTGCAGTTCTACTTCTTCTCAATTCTTTCGATTGATGATCTGAAGATGAGAAAGCAAGAAAAGCTCATGTAGATGTTTTACATCATTCATGATCTGTTGACATCAAATTTTCAGATCTCGTTGAATAAGCTCATGAGTGACAGAAGACTTGAAGTCTTTCAGCATGTTCAAGCAAATGAGAAAAGCGTTTCGCGCATAAGCTTCTTGAAGCATAGAAGAAAAGATCTGAGAATCGTCAACAGATTGCGCTTCAAATAGATGATGTCGATGACATTATCTTGAAGAGAAAATAGAATTTCAACATCTCAAGTTGAGCGATGAGATCATTCTTTCTTGCAATTTGTCGATAGCATCACGCAGCGTCGCGATTCTCTGTAGAAGAATCTGCGTGCAGCGCATTTTCTAAAAAGCGATTCAAGATCTTCTTTCTTGCAACGAGAATATCATATACTTCTCTCTCGCGACAGATTGATTGTGTTGAATCAACGTTCTCGATCGTTAATTGATCAGTCTTCAAAGAGATTTTGTATGATGAAGACGCGTCGTAGACAACAAGATCTCAAGAATCGTGATATTTGCGTTCAATATGAAGAACAGCGATTTCGAATTTCAAAAGTCATGATTTGATGTCAAGATCATCATTCATAGTTTGAGTGATTGAGAAGTGAACAATCTTTCTAGATAAAAAGAAAAGCTGTATGATCTTCTAAGAAGATGATTAAAGCGTGAGTCATCGTAACAGAAATAAAAAGCACTCTCATCTCTGCAGTCTCATTACTATTCTCGTCATACAGTACTTTCAGTTTATATGCATTCTCAGCGTACAGTACATCTGAAGACTCAAAGTCAATGATCTCTTGAGAAGCACTCAGTTGAAGCTCTCTCAAGATTTCAATATGAATCGCGTTGTGCAATTGAGAAGACTTAGACATCTTCAATGATTGAAACAAGAAGATTCTCGATTTGCAAGTGACTTTGCCTGAAACAAGATGTACATCGCACTGAAAAAAAGACAGAAAAAATCTGAAGTAATCTTTACAAGCTTCATGAGAAAGACTGCATAGTTATAGAAATGAACATATGCATTGATAATTCTTTTCAATCTGATTTGATCAGAGTCGTCGATCAGCAATTCACACAAGCACACTCAACAGAGAAAAGAAAGCGAAAGATGCTCAATCAATGATACTGAATATACGAATGCAACATCTCAGTCGAGCATGCTGAGACGCGTAATGTAAGACAGCATGAAGACGTGAAAGAAAGTTCAAAAAACTTGATTAGTTCAACAACTTAGATCAAAGAGTATCTTTCTTGATTTCAATGAGATCTGTCAAAATGACACATTCTTCTGTAAATGTTTTTGCAGCATCGTCTGACTTCAAGCATTGATGTCATTATTGACACAACATTCTAGCATGACGATAAGAAAAACTGAGAGATGACGACTCATGCAAGTGCTAGAAAGAGTGCTCAAGAAAAGATGACATCTCGCTCAAGCTTCTGCAAGAATCTTTGCACGAAACGATTTCGTGCAAAGATTCTTGCGAAGTGACTAGATTCTATCAATTATGAGCGAGCAGCGTTTCACTGATCTTATCGATATCACAAACATGAGCAGCTCAGAGCAATCGATTCTCTTCATCATATCAGATCATTAGCAAGAGATCAATTTCATCAAACAAAAAGTGAAATTCACACGACATGCAGTATCACGATTTCACTCAACATAGAAAATAATCATAGAAAGATGAGAAAAAGATCTACTCTTGATGTTGTTGAACATGAAATGAATGAATGATTAGATGAATAGCAGCATAATGACTGAAAAGACGCACACGCAAAAACACATGAGTTGCACACATTTGAAGTCTGTCATCATGTTGTCACTGATTGTTGAACACGTTCAGATCATCTACGACATCTATTATCAATCTGAGCAATGAGACTTCTTGTCTAAGATTTTGTATGTATCAAAGAAGCATAAAGATTGTATCTCTCTCTCTAATTGACATGAAACAGAGAAGTCATATGTCGCTCTTCGAAATTGTCTTGTGAGCAGATCATAGAAGTGAGGCTTGATGAGTCAAGACGTTCAACATTATCAAATCATCAGCGAAAGTCATCATCGTTCGCTTCTAACCTCGTATCTATCACGACGCAAGATCATGTCGAAGCAAGATCAATTGATTCTTGATTCTTGATTTATATCTAAGAAACAAGAACACTAGATGCGAGCATGATAGAAAGCAATCAGAAGCAATAGCTGTAGATTCACTATCTTCTCTTGATGATAATGCTGAATTTAACATGCTATTTCAAATGAAACTTATTTGTGTCAAACTTCAGAATGATAAAGAGAGATTGTTCAATGATGTTAGCAACGATCAATGAATACGCTATATGCTTAAATCATCTCACGAGTTCACGTCAAATGAAATAGATGAAATATGAGAAGTAGCAAAACAGTCTGAAAATGAATTGTCGTTGAAGCTTTTTCTTTCTTTCGCATGAGTGATCTTGTCGAGTACTGTGACTTTTTTCTTCAGCTACTCGTTTATATTCATTATAACTTTGATCTTAGATATTCTCGTCTTAGTCATCTGTATCTCTTTTATAAACAATTCAACTGACTTTTCTTGACTATCACGTAGTCATCATCGATCATCATCTTTGATAGACGATGAATGAGCAGCGTGCACAGATGTTCTGTCGAAGTCGAAGACTAGAATCTTCGCGCACGCTATTTCTTATTTATTACTGTCACGTAGTAGCAAATAGAGAATAGCGTGCACGAATCAAATCTCATACAGACGAAGCTAAGACTGCAGAAATAGCATCTCTAATGCTTTTCTTTTTGAGCTGCAAGCTCATCATCAGTACAATGATATGAAATCATACGCTGAGCTGACATCTCTGTCAGATTTCTTCTTGACAGTTAGTGTAAGAAACATTTGCAAGCAGTTCGCTTTTTCGCTCTTGATGTCGAATGTCTCTCGAATCGAGATGCAAACTTACGTTGAACGAAAAGATGTAAAGAAAAAGCAGAGACTGTGCGAAGTGAGCGAAAATGTTTAGTACTTTGAAGACATGAATCGTCTTGATTCGCTCATAGCATATGAAGCTCATCTACAGACATTGATGCATTAGCGCAGAGAAAAGTCTCTCTCATGCTTACTCGACAGTCTAACGCACTAACGATGTCATCGATTCATTGACTCGACAGTATTAACGCAGAGACATGTATCTCTTGCATTTTCTAATCGATGTCAGATCATAATCATGAAAACGTCTTTCAAGATGATCAACATTAAGAAGTGAGTCTATTTGAATGATTCAAAGAATCACGTCAGACAGAAGCTAGATCTGCAGAGTAGAGAGAAGAATGAGAATTTTTGTACGTTTGAGATGAGATTGTCTCTCATCTCTATTCTATTTCCCAGAATGAACTAAGAAAACAGATAGAAAATTTGTGAGAATGTCTATCAATTCAAGCTTCTCTTCAATTCTCAGATCAAGTGAAATGATCTAGAATCAATTGTGATCGCTGCTCAAACTATGATTAATGAGAGATGTTGAAAAGAGAGTTTGAAGTTGACAGATACAAATGTCATTCTGAATGATTTGTCGAAATGAAAATTGTATCAACTGCATAAAGCAATCAAGAAGAAGAGCAATAAATTCAAAAAGCAGATTAGAAATGATATTTGTGACGAGTCAATGAGTGATTGCAAGACTGATCTTTGTGTCTGTAGTTGTCGAGTTCTTCACTCATGTCAACAATTTCTCGATCTCAACGAAATTTGATTCAGTGAAAGTTGCAGCAGAGAAAGCAGCAAGAGATGAAAAGTAATAATGATGAACATAAACTGTGACTTGCTTTGAATTGCAATTAACAGCAATGCGCTTTCATCTTTTGATTATCTATCTGATTATCTAGTTATCGCGCACTGTTCTTGAGTTGTCATTGATCAAAAATCGAATCTTGTTTTACATGATTTACACACTTCACTTCACATCTCTTTGCACATGAACTAAGTGAATGCTTATCTCACTTCAGCATCTCTCTTTAAAGAATATTTGCAGAACTATCAAAGATTGTCACTTTATTCACAATCATTCTTTGTAACGATTCTCATACTTTTCTTGCAATGAATGTCACAACAAAGATCTTAGAGCGCGATGATGACATTAACAAGTCAACGAAGAAAAATGTAGTTATCGTTGAATACACTGACAATCTCTACGATGAGACAATGAAAGAAGAGATCAACTATCGAGATCGAAAGTGAGTACAAATCTATGATTCATGACGATAGATTATCTCAACAGACAAGGTTTCACTTCTTCGAAGATCTCAAATTCAAAAATTTCAAGGCAGAAATTGACGTTGACAAAGTTATTCGAGATTCAGAAAATTCTTCAAGCGAAAAAGCGCTCATACTGATGAGTTGTGAAGGCTGAAATGAAGCTGTCATGAACATGAGCTTGAGCGAGAAGAGCATCTTGACAATCTCGAGATACATGCATCTTTAATTTCAAGACACATCTGCTAACTTCTGTGAGACAGTGATTATGTCTACGATGATATGTAAATCACATTGTCGTGAATCTCTATCTATACAAATCACAACATCTGCTTTACACATCATAGACGAATGATCAAGTGAGCATCGCTGATAGAAATCTTTCTTCTGCAACAGCGACTTTTCAGATCTTATTCTCTCAAGATTCAAATTGATTTTGTAAGTTGAATGATTCATCTTCTCTTTCTATTCTACAATCAGAGACAAGTTCAGTCGTACTTACTGATGATTCATTCTGACAAAGATTCAACGACTATTATCATGCTTTCGAAGATTTCTTGCTCGAAATTCTTCTACAGATCAGCAGAAGCTTTTGCAGTCGCTAGATAATTCATCTAGTGCTTTGAAAACGTCTTTCTACTCATGTTTGCTTCTCTCGAGTCAATACTTGATCGAACAACGTTCGACAGTCTCTAAAATCAGATCACATTCAACTAGAAAATTCACATCTTCGCGAACTCTATCTAACTCTTTTCTGTCATCTTTCGAAGACATCACTCTTTCTTACTTCACGAATGAGCTCAAGATTAATGATGCAACTCGAGTGCAACTTTTGATCGAGACTGCTCATGACTTCGTTCAAAAGCTAATCGTTTCTCGCTCGTCATACAAACAGCTTTGATCGATCAAGTCACACATATTTGAGCAATCGAAGATAGAAAATATATCACGAACTCGTCAATTGCATGAGAGTCGCAGAAAGATAGAACAAGGCAGTAAAGAGTACGAGTGCATCGATCGATTCGCTTTTCTCTTTCTGCATCATGACATTGACAAGATCATCGCGTCACTCGAGAATACAACATTGAGTCAGAGACGAAGCAAGACAACTGTTGCATACGAGCGCATCGCTCTCGATCTCTTCACGACTGTCGAAGCTCTAACTAGAGATAAGATGAATAGTCAACATTTTCTCTCTTTATTGAAAAAGTCTAATTCAGATGACTTACTGAAACTCGACGATAGTGTTCAAAATCTGTGAGCTTGCACAAGCTCATTGAATATGCGTCAATCACTTCTGATACGACAGTGTTTCTTGATATACCTGTTTTAAAAATATCGTTCTTCTATTGCGAGCGAGTTATGACAATCATATTCAATTTCAACCTTCTGCACGTATCTTGCAGAAGAACTTGCAAGAGTAGTCTTCTATTCTTAGTTCGAGAAAGCACTTCATCGTGAAGAGTCATTGACACGCATTGAAACTCTGTGATATGAGCACGATATGTATATATTCGTGCAACGTTCAAACGATCATAGATGTCAGAGCGTTGATTCTAATACAGTCTCTTCACTTATCATACACATATCTTAATGTTTGAGTGATAATCTTTCACATCAATCTTTAGACGTTGATAATGATTCATCAACGATATTCTTATTCTATTGTGAAGAGAATTCGCATAAAAATGATCTCGCTTCACAAACGAGATGCAAATGCTGTGAGTCATCTTATTCAAATATCGCAATAACAGCAATAAGTCAGCTATGTACATTCATTCAGCTAATTTATCATTCTCTCTGATGATAGTTTTGAGAATCAGCGTTGAAATGAATACTGCAAGAGTTTCTGTTTTCGCTAGAGTAGTTTTGAAGATTTCTAATATCGTGAGCGATGTGTCTATGCTTGACGACATTGAATGTCGAACTTTTGACTCGTCGTTTTCAGAGAAGATCATCTTGTAGAGACTCGATTAGCTTCTTAGAAAACATGTTGATTCAAGTACTGTCAAGAAATGATACTGAAGAATAAGTATTAGAGATAATTATAATGAACGACTCTAGAAATCTCTGAACGTTCTTTCGCAGAGAGAAGACAATAGAATCGTTTGATGTGCTAGGTCGATGAATTGCTGAAGCACAACGCGAAGCTGCATTCTGCAGCGCTGATGCTCGATCATTCTCGTGTATCAGAGTGATGAGCAGCGAGCGTCGCGAAATCAGGTTCGACTTTGAAGTAATTCGTTGAAACATGTTGAATTTGTTGTCATCTTTTCTCTCTTCATCATTCTCAATTGCCTCATCGAAATTCTTTCAGCCGAAATTCTCGTTCTCTTCAGATGTCATCTCGTGCGTTAAAGACTTGACAAAGATTCTATTATCGAATATTCTGACTTTGATAATTTGATCAGTAGATGAGTCGATGAAGAGTCTTATCTCGTCAGCACTGACTGACGAAGAAGAAGAAGTAGACGAAGTCGAATGTTTATTCATGAAAATCTTTGAAAGATGATCGAGCAAGACGAAGAAGACAATCAGAGTAGAACGTAGAGATTGTGCAGAGACAGTCATTTGATAGACATATATAATCATCGACTATCAATCATTTTGAAAAGTCATCAACTGCATCGAAGCTAGAAATTCTTCACACTCGTCAGAGACTTCAAGTAGATGAAAGTCGAATGATTGTCAGTCATAGAATTGTCTTTATCAATCACTTTGCAATGAACGCATGCAGACAGAGCTATCTTTGAAACCATTCAACTTCAAGCATGAACAGAGAGTTCTCTAGTGATAGCTTGATATCATCTTCATTGCGAAGACGAAGTTTCAAAGTACGCGTTTTATGTAGTTCTATGTATCATCTGCGAAGTGATGATGACTGCTTGCTTCTCGTTTGTGTTTATCGTTTGAGAAGAAAGAAAAGCAGAAGTGATGAACGTACGCGCTATTTCACTTTGATTACTTCAATGTAGTAATCAAAATGAAATAGTGCGCTCAAGAATCTCAGCATTCGACTTCTGCAGAACATCTGTGCACGCTGCTCACTGTCAAAGATGATGATCGATGATGACTACGTGATAGTTCAGAAAAGTCTGTTTGATTGTCTACGCTAGCACTGCAAAAGCAGCTCGAATCTCAACTGTCATCACAATCATCACAGCAGCTTGAATCTCAACTGTCATCACAATCATCACAGAAGCATGAATCACAACTTCTGTTTCAATCATCAAATACTTTCAAGAGTAAGAAACTCAAAAATGCAGATGCAAAGAAATCACGAGAGAGATCACAACAGAAATCACGAAAGAATGTGACTGCAAATTGATTTCTACGAAATGCTTCAACGATCACTGAGTGACGTAAGAGACAGATCGATCTCGAATTGAATACTGTAAAGCAGTACGAGCAAGTCATTCGAGCTTTCATCGATTGCATCAATGTCATTGTGAGTCGTTCTAGTTTCAATTCGCAAATTCTCGAGATTTCTTCTTCTATTATACAAGATCACTCAACTTGCGAGCGCTGATCTTTACGCTGGCTCAAAAAACTCAGAGCAAAAAGATTCTTTTCATCAAAAGATCACTCTCGATAATTTTCATCACGACACTAAACTCTCAATCTCGTCATCTTACATCATAGTTAATTCAGTATCATCATCTTCTTCGACTTCGTCAATCGTGTCACACCTCTCATTTTCTTCAAGATCGTCATCGAACACTATCAAGAATCATTTCTGATCGTCATTTATGTCACTTGTCGTCGATGTCTCTATCAAAATTAACGCTTTCTCTTCTTCGTAGACTCTGCTATGAGTAAGTTGATTCACTGACTCTTCTTGCTCAATATTGATTCGAAAATTCATCAAATCGTTTCAGTAAGAGTGCTTTTTGTCAACTGAAACAACGAGAAGTTGAATCATATTCTCATACTCGTTCTCAAAGATATCAAGTACTCGTAGAAACGAAAAACTCATTCTTTCAAAGATCATTCGTCTGTTACTTAGAAGTTGACCATTCAAGAGAAAATCTAGATCGATCAGATAGTCATCTTTGACGAGTTGCGCAGTATCATTCAAAGTGTAAGAGAGAAGTCGTTGATGACACACTAAGACAGCTAGAATCAATGCGAGCTGCTAGATTCTTTGAGAATTTCGAAGATTCTCAATCAATTGTTGACATAGCTTCAAATCGTCGACTGAGCTTGCTCATTCACTAAGTACTCGAAGAGACTGATCGTGAACTATTGAGCTTCAGATGAGAAGCAATAGTACATTGTTCTCTGACTTTTGAAGAGATGAATGTTGATGATAAATTTGCTCGCTGTCTCTCATCAATATTACTCTTCTGTATTTGCAGAAAGACGACTTACAGATGTATGTGAACTAGATTCATCTGCTCTGAGCCTAATCTGCATAGAATCTGCGACGAAAGATTCTAGCAACATTAGCATTAATTAGATTCGCTCTTTCAGATATCGTATCAAATATCTCTTCGAAAAGTTGATGAGAAGAAAGTTCATTAATTGCATACTTCATTTCACTGTATTCAGCGTGCTCATATCTAAGTCTTCAGCGAAAATTTTCGATTTCAAAAGCGCATTCTGCATTTGCTTCGAATCAAAATTTTCAAACGAGTTTGTATCGACGATGTCGATAAGAAGATCAAATAAATTGATGTTGTCGCTGATTGAATGTTCTGAATCGAGCGTATGTTGTCAACGTTTCATTCTATCGTCAGAAAATTTCAGCAGACATCAAAGTAGTGAAATGTTGTGAAGCTTCAAGTCTTCTAACATCTTCATCGATGTCTCGATCTCTGATGCAGTCTCGAATAGAACTCTACGACTCTTTCAG
>JAABUS010001983.1_pt1 | contig 41106 bp, 45 predicted proteins | sample 5560161 | NCBI WGS metagenome assembly JAABUS01 (sample SAMN10711885, study PRJNA513376) | rock metagenome | isolation source: Antarctica rocks | place: Antarctica: Victoria Land, Trio Nunatak nord | collected 2016-01-04
GCCTTCTCCCCCTTCTTCAACTCCTCCAAAACCACCTGCTCCAACGCCTCCGGCTTGGTCGTACTCGCCCACCTCCCCCTAACCCCGCCGTCCTTCCCCACCAAAAATTTCTCAAAATTCCACTTGATCCTTTTCAACCCCATCACCCCCGGCGCCTCCTTCTTCAACCACTCAAACACCGGCTCCGCCTTATCGCCATTGACCTCCGTCTTGCCCAGCACCGGGAACGAAACCCCGTAGTTGACCTGGCAGAACTGCTGGATGGTGTCGTTGTCGCCGGGGTCCTGCGACATGAATTGGTTGCAGGGAAAGCCGAGGATGAGGAATTGGTTGGGGTGCGAGGCCGTGATTTTTTTGTAGAGGGTTTCGAGGCCTTCGAATTGCGGGGTGAAGCCGCATTTGGAGGCGGTGTTGACGACGAGGACGACTTTGCCTTTGGTGTCGATGAGGGGGTAGGGTTGGCCATTTTCTGTTGGGGTGAATGATGGTTAGCTTGGGGGAGGGAGTGAGAGGGTTTGTAGAGACGAACTGTCAAGAGGCTTGAAGTCGTAGAAGCTGGTGGCGGAAGCCATGGTGCGGCGATGGTTCTTGGAGTTCTGGGCACTAGCAGCGTAGAAGGATGGTTTAGATAGATAAGGAGATGTTCTGGCTGGATGTGAATTGGACCTTATAGCTATGGAGAAAATATATCTTGAAGGATGCATATACGTCAATTTATTGCCGAGGTGCTTAGAAAGTACGATTTGGAATTCCATATCGAGGACCCTGTCATCTCAGGGTCCGCCCCGCCTTTATCCGAGGCGGCGCTCTAATGCAGTGCCGTTATCACATGTTTTAGGGCTTGTTGGCAGTCACTGCATTGCGAATCCATGTGGTGTCAGTAAAGTGTGAGACTGATCATGTAGCTTAGCAAGGCCTCTGATTAGCAGGAGTACTTCGTTCGGGAGTAGAGACGTTTCTCTATACAGAAACATGATGCATGTAGGGGCTACCTATTTCGCTAAGAAGTCGGAGTTGGAGATGATGAACAAAGAGTGTAATGGTGGTACTTATAAAGTGATAAGGAAAGAAAAGAACGAGGGAGGCGAGACAAGGCACGAAATCTAACAGGATCCGACTCATGGCAAAGTAGATTAGAAAGGACGATATTGTTCGGTTGTTGGGGCTCTCTGATGGACGAAGCACCCCAGAAACGCCTTCTCCATTTATTATAGTGTGCTGATCTTACACTCCGAGAAGAGCAAGTTCATCAGCTGGATCAAAGGAACATACCCATGAATGAGCGAAGTCATCCTGTGCCTCCTTAACGCCAACGCTACCGAAAAGTGACAAGAAGTCTACATTGTTGTACAGTCTGGAGATCATGATTTGAAAACAAGGAAATTCGTACGAGGAAGAAAAGTCTATTACAGAAAATTAAAGATGAACGTGCCGGGTCCTATTCATCTGCTCGACAGCCTGTTCCAGTTTCTTAATCCTGTCTTGGCATATGTGGAGTTCTCTTGCCATACTATCCACTTGCTGCTGAAGAGTTTGAGGCTGCGCCACAGAATCACGTTGGCTTTGGCGGTCGTTATCTTGGACTCTTCTCCGCTTCTGAGGTTCTTGTAACATGCGTGGCTCGTCTTCAGGATAATCAGGCCTTTGTTTTCGGTTTTTTGATTCCATCGTCGTGGGAATAGCGGCTTCTTGATCCGCATTCGAATACTGGGTATCTGCAATAGAAGCCTTGTCCTGTTCACCGACACCTCGATGGACGCGGCGAAGATGCTCGGAGAGGTTTTCCTTCCGTGAAAAGCCTACACCTGTGCTGCGTTTGCAGTCGCGAAAAGGACACATGCAGCTGGCCTTTGGACCGCCATGCTGACGATGAACTTCTCGTTGGTGCCGGAGTAGGCCGCCCGAGTAAGTAAAGCCTTGTATCTTTTCGCAGCCGGGTTCTTCGCAGACGTAGGGACGATTATGCTTGTCCATGTGCTTACTACATAATGATGTCAGTACGGTCCTTGAACAGGCAAAATTGAAGGAGCGCGCGGTAGATGTGATAGGCTCGGGCAGAAGTGAATTGAATATACTCACGTCCACTCGCATTTCCTCCCAAAGATCGGAGGCTGATCCGCACACTCTGGGTGTGCGCAATAAATCTTGCCCTCTGCATTCTTTGTTGGCTCCAAAGACTTCCGGATTTCTTCCTGGCGCGTTTGGGGACTTGCTTCTGTGCTTAACGAAGCTGCCGAAGGCATGCCTGGACTTCTATCAAGAATGGGAGACACTGGCGGATACGAGGGTCTTGTTTGTCCCGAGTAGTCGCTACCTGGGCTAGGGTAACCTTGCATTTCGCCCATAGGTAGCTGAAGCCCGGATTGATGGCTCACGTCACCTGTGCTCTGGAGGATGGGCGTCGCTTGTTGATTGCTTGGGACATTAAATCCGATGTACCCGATCTGACCACCGGGTCCAGTTGCTCCAATACTTGGAGTGAAAGCTTGCGACTGGCTGAGGGAGGGCCAGTCAGGGCCAAATGTATACTCGGGGCAAGAGGTAGGGAAGGAAGTGTTGCTGCCTTGGGTGTCGGGCTGTGAGCTTAGCGGGCCCGGAAACCGGTCTGAGGATGCTGTGGGGCTAAATATATAAGAAAATGGAGGACCACTAGCAGCGTAGTTATCAGGCAGCGTGGATTGGTAGTCAGAATTGCCTGCACTTAGGAATTAGTCACAGAATGGTAGAGGCTATGCAGTTGTTGGGGATTAAAAACACGTGCAAAGAAGTCTTGTGATCACGCGAGAAATGACTCACGATAATTAGCGCGCCCGACGAGACGCGTGTCGTTTTCTGCCGGTAGTTGCAGCCACTGCGATGTTGCTGAAGGACTATGAATACCGGCCAGAGCCCAGGTTCCAGCATCTATAAAACAGTCAGTGAATTTGATGCCCACATGTCGCCCCCATGGCGTGAGTCTTACTTTGTTGACTCGTTATTGGTAACGGAGCCTGTCGCGGCCGAAAGTCCTCGCTAAATTGTCTCGGTTGGGAAACTTCTTTAGGCATCCACATATGCGCATTGTCGCTGGCATAAAACATCCAGCATACGCCCCAAAGGATGACGAGGCTTGGTTTGATGTTCCACGGCCATGTCGTGCTCAGTGGGTGTCGTCCATTGGGCCACTCCGCGAACCATCCATCTACAATTTGCGCCAGCCTCCTTAGCCAATTGTTCCAGCGCAAGGCTTCAGCCACGATGAATTTCAGGCTGAGATGAATCAATGCCTCCAGCGCGGCTTGCTGGAGGCACCGAAGGAGGTGTTCGAGGTTTGCGTTGTATTTCGCAAAGTTCAGGTCGTCATCCCGCTCGTCGACGTGGCTGCCTTGCGATTGACGCAACCTCTCCAATAACAACGTTGTTATATCAAGAATATGTTGGATCTCGGTTCTCTTAAAAGTAGTAAAATGATGAATGTCATGCTTCAGAAACAGCTGATCTTGTGCAGCGATCGCGCTCAGTGGCAACCGCCCAGGCTGACCAGCATGAGAGTCCAGGTCAGTCAGTAGCCTGTGCAATTACGTGTCAGTCATAGTTCTGGAATGGAGGGTCTATATAACAATTACGACGAGACCCCTAAATCAGATCCTGTGGGGGTTGCAGATGCGCGGTCGTGAACGGCAGTTTTGCAAGAGTCACTATGGGATCGAAAAGCCCTAGGTATGCACACTTAGCAACATTGATAGAAGAGTCACCGAGCACATGCTTACTGGTCGAAGTCTTCATATGCGCGAGCTTTGAAGTTCCTAATCTCACTACCAAATTTTCCGCTGGACGCATGACGTATCTTGACCTTAGACTTCAAGCGCTGTCTGAAATCCAGTACAAGGCGAGCGAGCCTGATAGTACCATAGAATGAATGCCGAGTCTGCGTAGGCTGATTTTGACTGACAGCCATGGCGACGAGGACAAGAAGCAGTTTGTAGTAGAGAATAAAACATGGTGTAAACCGTGGGAAATTTCTTCTATTTCAAGCACTGCCATGTCTACGCCTGAGGGTTAAGCACGATGTTTGCCTTGAATGCGCTCGTAGTACAAAGCCTGGCGGTGAGTCGATCGGGGCTAAGATGTTACAATGATACCTGAGCGCGCAGCTCATGCGCCGAATAACTTGAAAGACAATAGAAGTTACTTGCACCATTATTACCGGTGATAAGGTACTTTTCAATATGCTCCGGGGAATATGCACCATGATATCCTTTGCGCCCTGGAGTGCTGAGAAACCGAAGAAAAGTGAGGGTATAATGCGCTAATACGGGCCTAAAGCAGCCACATTTGTGGCGGTGACATTTTTAAGGCAACCCGCCTGTGCTGTCTGCAACGACGATTCTACCAACTGCTTCTCTGCTTATCACGCTTATGTTCGTCGTTTGATTATGTGAGGGCTGTGGTATGATAGGTCCAGCTGGTGATGGTTTTCTTCGTCGACTAGGGCCAAGCAAGTCCCTCCCGGGGTGTGGCTGAGGCCAATAAGCGGCTCAAAAAACCCCCTCTTGAACTTCTGTCGAATGATTTCCCATTATGGTGTGTGCGCTGTTTGTATCATAGAAGTGGCCGTTCTTAACTACAACGATGACTTTTCCTTACTAATGTATTTCCGGACCTAGCATTACAGTGCCAAAAACCCAAGACAAGCATCCATGAATGTAGGGCAAAGAGATTGTCGCAGCCAGACACCAATCATTCCTTCCAAGATCATTGTTTCCTTTCTCGGCACGGTCCTCTGTCAAGGTGCATGATAATCTTGACAACCAAAAGCACTCGATATGCCATAGAAATGAACCCAACCACGAATAATATGAAACTATGGAAAGTCATATGAGAGCATCCCTAAATGTCGAATTTTTCTGGCTTGAGTGGCTCTGGTTTTCGTTTCGGTCACCTGTAAGCTTCGACCCCAATTTATCTCACGGTATCCTAAGGATCCTGGCATAGAATTCAGCGGAGAAAGTGGCACTTACAATGCTCCGATGATCAGTAAGATCTCTTCGAGCAATCAGTACTGTATGTTACATTGTTTCATCGTCTTGCCTGAAGCGGAATAGAACAGAGCCGCGTATGAGATGCGCAATACCATATAAAGCAAGAATATTGAAGGTGCTTAGCTATGGAGAATTGCAATCGTGCCGGTCGCGAGAGTAAAGGTCTAGATATAACAATGAGCCGTTGCTTTTGGTTCGAATAGGAGGAATCCAGAGGATATTTGATAGGCTATGTCGCGAGAAGTCTAGCTAAAAGAACACTGAGTGAATTCTGCTCAGAGTATTTCCGGGGCTATACACAGGAATTTGATCAAACGAACACTAAGAGACGAAATATAGCTGATACGTATGCATCTAAATGCCTGGGACACCGTATCCGTAGAACAGGTCATATGAGTGGAAGAGTATCCTGAACATTAGGTGTACCGAGCCCAAGCGAAACATATCCAAAGGCAAATTGTATTTGAGCGAGCAATTACCAAGTTAAGAAGGGCAACAAGAACGCTCACCATTCCCCGGTATAATTTCCGCAGATTAGGCTCGCTGTACAACACTAAGTGTATACCGGAAACAAGTCATTTAGAATTAAGAAGACTATAACGACGTAATCGAGCCGAAGCCAAAGGCTTGGAGCGGAGGTCGCATGGTTTATAAAACGTGAAAAATGGCGGAAGTGCTTAGAGATATTACCTGATGCGAGGAGAAAAAAGGGCAAAGATAGCTTTGTCGGTCGTAGTACTAGAGGGATATCGAATTCGTAAAAAACGAAGAAGGAACTCGCAAAAGACCGAGGACACGGCCGACAGAAGATGGTAGTGGATATTAGCTGCTTCGCCGTGGATCCAAATCCAGCTGGCAAAGCAACGAAATCCAGATGTTGTCTCCAGGCGGTTGCCATAGAGGTTATGCTGGCTGTCCCAGTGCCGTGCACATATTCGGTCAAAACGAAGGAGGGGAATTGGTCAACTGGACAGCCGGGCTAGACTGTCTGCTCTGATAAGGGTCGAGACGTGGTGCAGCCATATTGTGAGACTGGCGAAGTGTTTAACGCAAGCGTGCAAAGGAGAAGATAGAATGATGGGGCTGACATGGTCGATGGATTGTTCAATTATCAAACGATATCGTCGTACTACAAAAAGACAACGTGTGGAGTGGCCAAGTAGCCCAAAAAATACTGGCTAGCACAGAGACTGAACACAGCTAAGCTTGTAAGCAGTCACCCATACCAGTGGATGCTATCGACATTTCTTGGGTTTATTGGGGTAACCAGAAAACAAAGCCAAGTATCTCCTTATCCTTTGCGGACTGGCGGCGAATCTTATAGGTGCTGCTTGATGATGTTCGTTGCATGAGTATACGTCCGACCCTTGGTGGGATGTAAGGATGAGGCGGGCAAACTGATTAGACAATTGATGGCTTGGGTATGGTAGCCAATACGTCTCTTCCTAGAGTGAGGTACCAGACATATAGGAACACAACCTCCAGCTGCTATGTGCCTGCAAACTGACATGAGTACGTGGCGATACAGTAACTTCGAAGTTTTCTACTCGGCGGTCCTCTAACAATTCGACGACGAGACCATTTATAGCCCTGGAGAGCTACTATCAGAAGTAGCTCCACCATCTGGTTTCGTTCGAGAAGAACGATCCCATTACGAAGAACATGCATCAATGTGTGCAGCCGGTATTCTTCTTCCCTTCCCAATCGTAAAGTCCATCCTCCAGATATCCCATGCTCACTTCCGTCTTGAATCTCACGTTCCTTTGCTGCAGCTGATATCGAGTTGTGTGACGATCTTAAGGGGAGCAGAAACGTCTAAGGCTAACGCCCCTCTACCGCTGCCCTTGGGGAACGTGTATGGTCTCCTAACTCATTTCCACTCCGAACGACAAACCTCTAGCCCAAACACCCCCACCACAAACGCAGGTTTCCCTCAACTACTGCTTCGTCCCCTCAACTCGCGGTCCTCTACGCTACACAAACTCTCACGACCGAGGCCCCCACATGCGCCACCAGCACCGGTGCATAAATGGTTTCATCTACGCCTTGAATGTCCTTACATATCGTAATTCCCATGCGACAGGTCCTGGAGATCTATGCGGTAGGGACACGGATTGGGTGCCAGATGTATGGAAGGAAAGAGGTAGGAACAAGGAGAGTGAAGGGTGTGGAAGTGACTACCTTAGGGAAACACCATAGGGATTAAAAGGTGTAAGAGGGGAGGGGCATCCTAGCAATGAAGGATCCAGTTGTTGAAATAGCTGAAGGTATTGAGGGGAGGGAGGGAGAGATGGCGGATTTTGGGGCGAGGAAAGGGCGAAGAATGGATTGAGGTGAGAGGAATCGACAGAAGAGAGTTGCGAGAGAGCGAAGATTGAGTGGAAGACCCAGAGAAGGGAGGTGAAAAATACCAACGAGGGATGAGCCGGTGCCTAAGAAACGTCGCAAAATAGATTAATCTGGCACGAATCGCTTGGTGAGTCGGACCGAGATCTGTGTCTCGGAGGTGGCGAAATCTATTGTGTAAGCTGTTGTGACGAGGGAAATACTTATTGCATCACTCAGGCTTGCTGCAACTCGGCAACATTAGGGTATCGAAGATCTGCATGTTCCTCCAGAAACTCCATCCATCGCTTCAAGTACGTGCTTCCTCTATTGGACTACTCGTCAGCCATTGCTTTAAATAAGAATAGGTCATTGGCCGTCCTGGAATTGTACTGGGCGGCGAAGTAGAGAAACTGGAAGCTTCTTGGAGGAAAAAGAAGTGACTTACCTGCCTACTGTTTCGGAATCTCCAATTACGCAGAGATGTCGCTTGGGACGTGTCATTGCAACTGAACAAGCCCATCAGCTCGGTATCCGAGATGTTGCGAGCTTTGGCTTACCGTTGAGTCTCCGCTTCTCCGCTAAAAAGCCCACCTCATGCTCCGGATTACTCCGCACCAAACTCACAACAATAGCTTCTTTCTCTCGTCCCTGAAAACCATCGATACTACCTAGCTCGATGCCAGGAAACTTTTCTTTCATGTCGTGGCTCATGAGAGCCAGCTGCGCATTATATGGTGTGACAACCGCAATATCCTCGGCCAGCACACCGGCCTCAATGAGATTTCCGACGTGGAATCTGACTAGTGCAGCCTCCATTTCGTTGCTCTTACTGTCGCCCATGATCGCTCCTTTGCTGGTCTTCTTCTCAGTATCTTCATCTTCAGTCTTCTCAGGAAAGTCGTCGCCCTGAAGATCCCAGAAGATTAGAGCCTCTTGGGTATCGTCTGTTGCTTGGACCTCATATGGGAGGTCAACCAGTAGACGGGCCTTTACCGCGTCTGCTGCAACCAAGTTTGACTCGTACAGCTCGTCCGATGGAAATCTCATGATCTTCTCATGCATTCGATACTGGATTGTTAGCATGCGTTTGATCGATGGTCCGTGAAGCATGAGCAATCGATCAAATAATGTAACCTCAAGCGAAGCTCCTGGAACATCTTTCTTCGTCCCATTCGTGTCCGACTTGACTTTCCCTGGCCTTGATTTAGAGTTCAGGGATTTGATGGTAGGCGGTAATTGTAGATGATCTCCTGCAAGTACAACTTTCTTCGCTGTCAACAATGGAACCCAGCATTGAGCCTCAAGTGCTTGACTTGCTTCATCAATAATTACCACGTCAAATTTCTCATGTCTCAATTGAAATCCGCCTGCGCCATGTAAAGTTGCGAGAACAACCTTGCTACCTCCTACCAGATTGGTCACACATTGATTTTCTCGTATTCGGTACTCTTTTCGTACCTCCTTCATTTCACCGTAGATAGCTCTCCTCTCCCTACCGTTGCGCGTTTTCTTGATTCCAGCTTGCTTAGAGTCCATCTCCTTTCTTATATCTTTTAAGATGGCAGCTGCTTCAGACGTCTGGGTTAGTACGTCGAGAGAATGATTAAGCACACTCGGGAGTAGGCGGGCTGGATGACCAATGCGAACCATCGGGACCTTATGCGGGGCGAGTCGTTCGACGATGTTGTCAACCGATATGTTGGACGGTCCACATACTAGGACGCGCAATTTGCGTTGTATTAGTTGAAGGATCAGCTCTATAAGCGTATACGTCTTGCCGGTCTGGGTGGTGTTAGCGATAGTAGTCTGGTTTCGATACTAGGATGGACAAACTCCTGGAGGTCCATGGATCAAGGCAACTTCTCTCGAAGCTAACACAAACCGTATAGCCTCTTTCTGAGAACCATTTAGAGTCTTGTCCACGAATCCCATATCTCTGATCTCTGGCTCAAGAGCTTGCGGGTCGCTTGACACTGGCGTAGGAGTCTCGAGGCCAAAGAGAACTCTCGTCAATGTCGAGTACTCCCTTTCCTCCATCTTTTTCAGCCTCTCCATAGTATGGTTCATTCTGAAACACCGATTAGTCTGGTGGACCTTTACCTTGATCACTCCAACTAACGTACCTTTTATACGTGACATCGTTCGCTAGCTTGACCCTAAAAGCTATCTGTTTTAGCATGTGTCCCATGTTGCCACATAAAAGCTGAAATGGAGTAACCACACATCTACTCACACCCACAGCCTCCCACTCAAACCTCCAGTGTCATCCTCCTCTTTATCCAGCGCGATGTGCACCCCCTTCTGCCCAACCCTTACCACGACACCTTCCAAGCCTCGTTGCTCCATGTTAGCCTTCTCTTTCTTTCTCTCACTTCCTTTCGGTTGCTCTCCCACTCTCACGATATCTCCCACTCGAATTCCATGCTCCCCAATCTCCCCAACGTTTCCAATTGCATGGTCCTGTTCTAGTTCTAGGACTGTTTTACCGCCAAACCCCGCTCGCTGAGAAGCTACCACAAGGTTCAAGATAGCAAGGCCAGCGCGAGATAGTGATGTAGGTGACGTAGATGCTAAGAGGGTTGCAGTAGAGGCTGTTTCGGCCGCAAGTTCGTCTGTGAGAAGGGAAAGCTGGTTCGAGGCAAAAGCTGAAACATCAATGTTTGGAGCCATACCATGATACCTTTCTCATGGCAGATTTCAAGATAGATGATCTACCGGAAAGTATGACAGAAAAGTCACAGCAGTAGATTGTGATGACGATGTGAAGCCCCGAGATGGCCCCTTTATCACCATCGTTACCCTGCTCTCGTCTAAATCGCCCATTCCGCCTGGCACACTTTTATCTACCTGGAGAAGTTTCTCGTGATGAAGACAACCAGGTTACGACTTATGCCCTGAAATTTGCAGCGCGAAGCAAGAGTGATTGCGTGCCTTTTAGGTTTCCCAATCCTTCAACTGCGTTGATTAGCCCAACCTCAAAGGGTTCCTTTACTGCTGTTGAGACGACTGGTCGTGAAAGAAGAGCATTATTCCCTTGTATCCTGTATGTTAGTTGTTCTCTATGTGCATTTCCCAACGTTATTCCAGGAAAACACCGATCTTCACATGTAGGTGCCATACGACGAAAATATTTGCCGTGGCAGAGACAGTTAGCAATTATCTGCGAAGTCTACAACAACAAAGTACACTTCATTAAATAACGATGTCTCTAATATGAATTATCAGCATATAGACAAAGGGTATTCGTCAGTAACCTTTCGCTCAGCAATCGACATGAGCAATATCTGCAAAGTCTGCTATATCAAGCCAATTTTTTCAGCATCAACTCACTAGGAAGGTTAGTCACTATAGATTTTTGCATGGTATAACGTCAATAATCTTCGATCTCATCTTCCAGCGCCCGGGTTCTCTCGCTTCCTCGCCCTTTCCCCTTGCCAAGTTCCTTCGGTCTCGAGCCTCCACCTCCAGCCAGCGTAGTCCCCGTCAGATTATGACCAATAAGTATCGATACTGGAGTTCCCCCCTGATCACCGAGATATTTGGACGGCTTTTTAAATACTATTTTTGGTTTCTCGAATCGTCCTGGCGTCCAAGCTAAAGGATCGTCGGACGAGGAGTTAGAAGTCACTTGTTGAACTTTTATAGGAGAACTTGATGCTTCTGCGAGGAAGCAAGGTAAGTCGGAAGATGAATGGTATCCCGCGCTTGAACGTTGGAAAGCTCCTACAACCACCGAGGATTCACTCCCAAGGCTGTCAGTCTTTGGAAATTCAGTCTCTTGGAAGTCGAATTCCGCAATCATAGAAGACTCATCATGATCCCAATTTGTCGAGGGTATGGGGTTCTCCACAGTGTCGACCGCCTCTGCTGCGCTGATGTCGCCATGCCCAAAGACGAAATCTCTCCATACCTTTTCTTCGTCTTGCGATGACTCGGATGATAAGTTTCCTGATTTCGTTTCATAATCTGGGCCCACCTGTTGCTTGTGTTGTTCAGCAGTCGAGTCTAAATTCTCAGCAGCAACCGTAAATCGTTCTTGGTGCGCCTCTAACACGTCATTGTAAGCTTCTGTCTTCGTAGCCATCGCCTCCATCTCATTGTGCAGAGTCAATGGGCTCGCCCTTTCAGCAGGTGCTAAGAGCGCTGCACTGATCCGGGGAAACGCATCTAGAGCTGCGTCTTGCATCACTGGCTCAACGTCCATCGTATCATGCCCCACGGGATTATTATAGCGCTTTACCGAAGCTGGGGTTACACGCGGAACGGCATTGTGTGTGCTTAGGTTTAGTGAAGCTTCTGAATCGATGGTTGTAGGCTCCTTGACGTCCCGATTCTCATAGTCATACTGTGACAAGTCATCGAAGATAAGACGAAATTCCGAACCATTGTCTATCGGAGCCCTATGCGATAGTAGGGAGCTATAACCCCCCCGAGTGGTACTTTGGTCGCCCTGAGCACTGGCTTGATTTTGTAAGGGAGGGTCCGCCATCTCTTCGTTATTAGTGTGGGCTAAACGTTGAACGGAACGACCGTATGATACCGAAGACGTTCGGGTTCGAGCCGGAGAAGTCTGAGAAGTGACTTCTTGATGGGTGACAAGTCGTGGCGACTGATATTTCTGCGAGTAGACGTGAGCTCTAGGTTGTTCATAACCTCGGTAGGCCTCAGAAACTTCTTGAGCAAAAAGCATCTCCTCTGACATGACACTGCTGTTATCCTGGCTGGGAATATATGAGTGCCTAGGTTTGGCTCGCTTGCTCCTGGATTGCACGGATCCTATTCTGATACTGATATCCTCCGGACTAGCAGATCTATGGGGGACGTGGCGTGGTGTACTGAGCCTTTCATGGCCATGTGCTGTCTTTAGCCGCTTGTTACCTACTCCATGCCCTCTCTCGTCATTTCCCTTCTTGACGGGACGACGCTTGCCTATCATATCGCGGTCTTTGACTTCTGCAAACTTCATATGTACTGGCTTTGTATAGTCCAAACCAACCCAGTCCCTTGTACGAAGTAGCTCTTGTCTCCGAGCCTCCAAATCGTCAGCGGCTGGTAACCCCGGAGCTTCAACATCCCTTTGTCGAACATGAGAGGTCGCTGACTCCAACGTAGACGCTGATGAAGGACGTGGACATGAATGTAAGACGAATGGTGGTTTCGTTAGTTTCCTTTCTTCATTGCGACTGTCTCCCTCGACGAGCGGCGAATGGTTTCTAATGTCATTCCTATAATCTGGCTCAATAAAACTAAGATGCCTCTCTGTAGGAGCGACGCCGCTAGATTCATGGACCCTCTGGGATTGGTGATCTTGATGAAGTCTGCCTGCGCCTGGCTCAACTATGTGAGGTCTTTTATTCGCATGCTTTGCGTCTTGGAATATGGAGAAATCGATTCCTGGCGAAGACGTGGGCCCGCTTTGGAGTTTCCCTCGAGCTTTGGCGAAGTGCCGCCTCTGGACCAGAGAGAGCGATGTCTTCGCATTCTTGGACGCTCTTGGTAATGTGCCCCCGTTCCAGTTCATACAAGGTCACCCCAAGATTGAGGGTGTAAGAGAGAAGAATAAACGAGGAAAAGAAAGCGTAGTGTGCTTAGTGACAATTGCAGGCCAGTAACAAAAATTGAAAAGTTGCGTAAAGACGTCCGAGTCGTGTTTTTGTAGGTTGGGAGTAGGTCTCTACCTAATCCGTACCTTAGAGACACTATTTGTTACAGTGAACCAACTAAATGTCAGCAATGAGTTCTTCCGCACAGGTATGAATTTACACAGAGAGGAATTGGCGTCATGTTATAGCCTCCATGCTTTAGGTCGTGAGGGTAATGATTGGAGAATTGAAAACCAATAGTGAAGAATTTGACTACGTAACACGAGCAATTAAAGTCCCGTGCCAGTAGTAGGATTGACACGGGATACTTATTAGGTACCTTACCTGGGTCAACTCGTTATTACCCTATTGACCCAGATCAAGACTCAACTGTCTCCAAACCTCTTTGCGAGGTATCGCCACTCTATACAGGGTATCGTCTGCCATTCCACACTCCAACGCCAGTCCAACCATTTGATGCCCTTATAGATCTATGCACGCGAACACGCTATGGGCTTCTCTATGAAATCAATCCACCTGGAGAACCTGTCCATCATGCCCTGTGTGCGTAAGGCAACCGACACAAACACAATTGTCACCACATCGACAATTCCCCGATGTGCAGCTCTCTTGTGGTTCGGGACCATAGCTGTAAGCCATGGTCAAGTACCCCGACGATCGGGCTGTACTATCCTGGGCCTGATCGAGGCTTCCAAATGGCATTGCTCCAAGATTGTTACTGCTGGGATCTGGCTGCGTAAGAGCTGTTGACTGCATGACGGACGACACTGGAGAATCTTCAGGGAGACGCGGATCGTAGGTTCCAGCTCCAGCTCCGTTGTCTTCCGGACTGTGACTGATGCTTCCGTAGGAAGACTGTGGCCGGCTACGCGAGCTGTGGCCTATATCATCAATTGGCAGGAGGTCCGCGAGTATTTGTACTCGGTCTCTGGTTGGTGCGTTATAGGGATGAACCGCGCAGAACATGCATTGACAATCGGGTCCGCACGAACAGTCGTGCATCAGACCCAATGCGTTATCTCCTTCTGCAGATGGCGCTGCTAATCCTATCAAACCGGAAGGGGCGTACTGCGGAACATCTTGAGAGTGGAACTGAGAATTCTGAAGCATGAAAGCTTGTTGTTCCAATGTCAATGGATTTGCTGCGGTTGCATACGTAGGTGGCATATTGTAGATAGTCGTATAAGGGACCTGCGGAGCCTGGAATGTGAATTGAGCTTGAAAGGGAGAGGCTAATTGGCCTTTGGCATCATCAAAGAATGCTGCAGACTCCATTTGGTGACTTTGTCGATTCGTAGACGGCCGGAATTCCATGTCCACGGCAGACGAGAAGGCATTTGCATCATTAGTTGTGTCATCGAGAGTTTCTGGACTCGACTGCGGGGATTGGTTTCTGGATCTCTTGCAGCAAGATCTGGCCCGAGTCCTCGATTCTGATGCTCTTGATTGAATAGCTGCAGTATCGAAGCTCTCGAATGATGGAGGCGATTGCGATAGTAATCCGTATGTGCTTCCTTCACTACTCATCGTAATAGAGTCGTTGCGAATCGAGACTGTATCTGCCTCGTTATTCAAAAAATCTAATCCTTGTTCTCCAGGTTGCATATTTAGAGAGAGGCTGTTGAAACCGTGTCCTGGTTCGTTATGAATAATTGAGTGTGACTGGGGCCTCTTTGCCAGTGATGGGCGAAACTGTTCATTGTAGCTCTCTAAGCGGGAGATCTTGCTAGGCCTTTGATTCTCGTCCTCGGGTTGCGACACAGGTGGTCCAGGATAGACGGCGAACGGTACTTGTCCTGCTTCCAGGAGTTGAGAGATCGGTGGATAGCCGGGCGCCGGCGCACAGTGACAACCAGACCCTTTAACGAATCAATACCATTTCCACAGGGGCTTTCATAACAATTTGCTGACCTTTTGGTATCCTGATCATTACCACCTTCTCCCTGTTGCAAGTGCAAAGAGCATCCGTATGAGGGCAGGTATACAAAGGTCTTCCAGGCCGCCTGACGCGCATCATGAAACGGTCAAAATGTTCGCATTTCGAAGACCGATGGCCACGAATGCATGGCTCGCTGTAGCTACACGTCAGCCCGTTGACCTTTGACAGTGAGAAGGCCCCGAAGAGTATCGAGGAATGCAAGAGGGAAGATCTGCTGAGAGCGAGCAGCTTACCAAGCCCATTTCTCGTTCCTCTCGTCCATGGGCATCTTGAACAGATACAAAGCTGAGCAGATTCTGAGAACGAATGCGTGTGGACTTATGAACAGTAATTGGAACGTCTCCTCGAACCAGTAAAAAGAATAAAATACTTCAGTAATGAAGGATAAAATACTTGACGCATGTGAAAGGTGGTGGGATGGTTGAAGGGCAGGGGTGCTGTTCTTCCAAGTGAACCAAGCGGGCCCCCACCATTCGAATTTGGATAAGGTCGAAAGCACTTGTGGAAGAACCATGGTACCTAGTACCTGTCGTAACTACTTTATCACCTCACCTCACCTCTTACATCACACATCTCTGTAGAACCAATGGAGATACTGAATTTGGTATCTCTCAGACCTGCATTCGTAAATCAGACGTCCCAAGACATCAACTACAGCCCTTGTCCGACATGGATTGACCAAGAAGTCCCTGTTCCTCGGATCCGCTTTCCCCCGGTATCTCGAACTACATAGAACAGCTCATGAACATGAGAGTGCAAATGCTGCTGATTGTCGCTTCTTTTATCTCCCCAACCAGGCTAGTCTACCATCTCAACACTTGACCTTCGCCTTTTCCAGATATTGAGCGATTTCCCCAATATTTACCGGCGACGCCATCAATATCTTTGAAGCCGAGACGGATGGGGATCTTTGCTCCCTCGACTGCCCATGAAATATTAGCGGTTAGACAGGGACATTGAGTTGTGTCTAATTGGAAGGGCCTACCGGGACGTTTGGGCGGAGTTAAGCCCGCCATCTTCCCCATGTCGGTAGAAACCCACCCAGGACAACAAGAATTTATCAGTAATCCAGAATTGTCGCGAGCGAGAACTGCCGTCAAAGCGTTGATGCATGCTTTGCTGACACTATATGCTTGCTTCGGCCATCCTTTTATATCTTCAGTACTATTGTCTGCAGTCTCCTATATTGACATTAGTGTCTTCACTTACAGCCTGCTTTTCGCGTAGCAGGTGGTAGTAACAATCTTTCAAACACACTTGGTACTGTTTCACCAAGTCCTCCAAATCTTCCAATTTCATATTCGAGTTTCGAAAACGCTGTCTGATATCTTCGCTATACTGGCTTAAACCAGATGCAACAGATGAAATGTTGACAATACGACCATCCTCTTTCATAAGCGGTATGAATATTTGACACATCTGTAGCGAGCAAACGTCAATTGGCTTTCATAGGAAAGGGGCGTACAGGCAGCTCAGATGCAATCATACTTTCAGCGTTCCTCGGTAGTTTGTATCTAAGGTCTTCTTGACGTTGATCGGAGAGTACGCATCGTCGAGATTGACTCCAGCATTATTTATTAGCACATCGACACCTAAATGGTCGCTCTCGACAGTGTCTGCGAGGCTCTGGATGCTCGCAGCATCCGCGATATCCAATTGGGGATACTTGATCTCGATCGTTGATGAAGATGGCTTTAAGCTCAAGTCGATTCCTTTGCGAGATGTGGCGTACAAAACCAGAGGTTCCTGGAAGGTCCTTGCGAGGGTCTGGCAGATCGCTTCGCCAATGCCCCGGTTCTATACATATATTAGGACAACCGCTACATGCCTCCGAGCTCAGATTTCATACCGCTCCGGTCACAATTGCAACAAGTGGGTTACCCATGTTGAATGTCAGTCACTGACGGGAACAGCAAAGTATTATAAAAAAACCCCGGGGTTAATGAATGCTCCTCGTGAGTTAATAGGAAAGAGCTGAAACATATTACAATCAGGCTACAAGAGTAACATCTGTAACTATCAATTTACAATGACCTTCTGAACGGAATTTTGCTAACATAAAAGGTACCATCGGCTTTGTAATGGTGTTGTTGGAGAAGTTCAATGATGCTTGAATGCCAGCGTCATAGACGCTTTGACCGAACTCTGAGGTTTCAACTAGAAAATCCAATGCATTTTTTACCCATATTTGAGGTGGGAAACATCACAATCCAAGTTGTTTTCTTGATCTAATGATCCCAATGCCCATAGTCATCGCACAAGTCATAGGGCTGAAATGTAGGGCTGAGTCCTTTGGAAAATCTAGCCGCTTTGAAGCAGAGCCATGGATGGAAAATGCCACAAGATGACACGAATTCCTCTGCAAAGACCTCAAAGAGGAGCGTGTCTAAGGTGTTACCAGATCATAGTCAATGGCAATGGTTCCAAACTCCACAACCAGTAAAGCGCCTGTTTGATAGATTCCCTCTCCACATATACCCTCCGAACGAGCTTCCCCAGCGGACTGCTGCATCCCGAGCGCAGCATACACTCTACATCTTTACAACTAACGAGGGAGCTAAATCTGGAGCTCCCTCGTTCAATCCCGGCTGTCTGAAATGGCAGGTTCGTACTCGCTCGGCTTGCGTTTAGGGGGGGGGGGGGAATCAGAACTAACAAGAGCGTATGGCAGGCATATCTTACATTCACTGGCCTCAAATTCACTACAATTCCATCCAACAACCATGCCTCTCCCACCGGAGCCCTCCCCTTCCTCATTCCACCAACCTCGAGCTTGGTCTTCACTACTGAACCAGTCTTACCTGTGCCATCAACCAAGCTTCAACGATGGACTCGCGAGAGGCTCGACAGAAGGGACGACTCAAAGGCGCATGATGAGAAACCTTCGTTCCGATTATCCCCTGGAGAAACGAGGTCAACAAATGGAATGGGGAGCAATCCAGTGGAAGAACCATCAGACATGAGATACGACGCCTATATGTCTCTCCTCGACCACCGAATCAGAAACGCCTGGGTACACCTATCTTCCCTGCTTCATTTCGACCCATATCACTAACCCCAATCGTCCAGCTCTACACTCTCTACCTCATCCCTTCCAACTTTGCCGCTGTCGCGAAACCACTCTACATCCTCCCTACCTCATCTAACCTTCTCGTCCACCTGTCCCTATCCCACAGCCTGCGCGCCGCAGCCGAAGCAGAGCTATTGAAGCAATCCGCCGTCATTGACGTAGGAGCCCTCTACAGAGAATGCGACAGTGCTTTTTCAGCGCTCTCGGAGCTGCTGGGTGACGATCGGTATTTCTTTTCTGCCAAAGATCCTGGGCTCTTTGATGCCAGCGTTTTCGCATATACGCACCTTTTGCTTGATGAGGGAATGAAATGGAAGGAGAGGAGGATGGTGGACATATTGAAAGGTTATGAGAATCTGGTGAAGCATAGGAGGAGGATTCTAGACGAATACTTCCCAAGAAAGAGCATTTAAAATCAAGAAAGTCCGGTTTGGTATTACAAAAGCCCAATATGCACGCTCAATGGTATCTCGTCCCGAACTCAACCCACAATCACTTCGAACCCCCAGAGCTGTACGTTTCCAATTCCCCAAACACGAATAGCCAAGCCAATGCCAGAACCTCGAAACACCCTCTTCCCAAAGGGCCGAAACCAACTACGCCAGAGTCGCCCCAAACGGCGCACTCTCCCGCAAATCCTCCACCAAATCCTCCACATTATTTAAATACCTCCCCAAAAGTCCCTGCTTCTCCTCCGTCGTTCTCGTCCCCTCCCCCTCCCCACCCATTCCACTCGCACTCCTCCCGCCAAAAGCCCCAATCCTCTTACTCGGACTCCGCTGCAACTGCCCCCCACCGCTTGCGTTTGCTCCAGTCGACGGCGGCGTTTCAGGCATCAAATAGAAATACAGAAACTCCAGGAGCTTCATCTTGACTTCTCGGCTTGTGGAGCGGGATTTGAAGAGCGAGGTGACGGTCAGTAGACCGTCAAGGGTCTCGAAGGTGCGGGTGTTGGACGGGTAGGAGAGGAGGGTTGTGACGAGGGTGAGGAGGGTGGTGGATTGGATGGCGGGGCAGTTGGAGGGGTCGAGTAGGTCGAGGAGGAGCTGTTGGGCGGTTAGGGTATTGTAGGGCTAGGAGTGGAGGGGGGAGAGCACGAACGTTCATGTAGATTTCTCGGGCGAAGAGAGCGCGGGACGGCGGATGGATAAGGAGGATGCCATAGAGGAGATCAAGGGTTGAGACTATGAGGAGGTCGTTTTGGCCATCTGGAGAGACTTAGCCTTCTGCCATCCTCAATCTCCGAACAACAAGAGGACTTACTACTCCCCTTCCCCAACAACCTCTCCAAACAAGCAATCAACCGTATCGCAACTACCCCCAAACCACCCACATCAGCACCCATCCCACACACACCCCTTTATCTCCCATCTTCCCCACTTACCATTCCACTCAAACCCCTCCTGCAGCTTAAAAAACTCCCGAAACGCCGGATCTTCCCTCAACATCGCCAGATCCTTCGGTGCCTGCTGCTGCTGCTGCTGCTCCGCATTCGCGACCGATCTCCGCCGATCGATCGCCGCAGGAGCGGAGCGCGAGAGGCAGATTTGGGCCAGCAGGCCTTCGAGTTGGCGGAGGCCTTTGCGGATTTTGACGCCGTCGAAGGAGGAGAGGTAGTCGAAGGAGAGGGAGAGGAGAGATTCCATGGTGGTGTGGGTGGGGGGGGGGTGGGTGGCGAGGATGGGTGGAGTTGGGGTTTGTGCTGTTTATGTGGAGGTTGAGAAGGGTTGCGACGGTGTAAATAGAGCGGTTGGCTGGGTTACTGGCTGCCTAGTTCTACTCTAGAATTCTTTAGCTAAATCCGTGGGGGAACCTACACGCTTATACCCACGTCATAGACCCAATTGTCACTGCTTCTACAATATATCAGCAGGAAATGTTCAGAAGAGAATGATTAGTTGAATGGAAGACAATTGCGGGCTCATGTAGCCCAGTATATTTATGCTTTGCAGTTATGGTTGCGAATTTTCGATTTCTTCTTTCCTCAAGATGGTGCCTTGTAGATCCATGGTATACTCTACATAGATGTCTGTCTGACCTTAGTTTCCTTCTTCTCTTCGTCCTTCTCTCTTCAGATCGCCTGATTTTACTACGGAGTCTCTAGCCACTAGACGACTTCTTGGCCTCTACCACTCTTCTCCTCGTCGTCGTCGTCGTTGTCTCGCCGCCGCCGCATTTTTCCCTATTCCTGACCTCTTCGGCATTATCGTACTGCCATCGATAGGTTCGCAACACTGCTCGTAATCTCAACCAACACGCAGAAAGCCGGCCTCTCCGCCGTGCTCCATTCCATCCTCCCCGCCTTCTTTTATCTCAACCAACCTCAGTGTCACGTATATCTTGATGCTGCCCTCCAAACTGCAGCATCGCATCAGCGCTGCAATTAGCCATGATCATAGACAGACGGATACACCAGCGTGCTGAAACCTCGATAAAGGGTACCACTTGCTCTTCTAGCAGGTGAATCTTTGTTGACTTTGGAAATATGCCATAGCCAGTTGCGTTCCAGAAGCCTAGAAGGCCAGGTTAACAGAGGCAGTTTACATGCAGTTTATCACGAATCCATGCTATCGTTTTGGGTTCTGAGAGGCTGCTATCTCGCACTCAACGCGCATCGACAGAGCGAGCCGCTAAGATGCGGACAAGACGCTCTCTCTTCTCGAAGTGCGGTGCACAAAGGTGGACCCTTGCAACCACATCAAGTGGAAGGCTACCTATTTAGTGCTGTCTGACTTGGTCACATACTTTGTTTCCCAGAATTAAGGAATCGATGGTTATTCTTTTGAGGGAAAGAGTAAGGGTCAGATCTCTTTTTCTTATTGAGGCAGCAATCAGGAAATAAGGTGGAGTTATTATTCTCACACTAGGCACTGTGATCAACCGCCATGTTGTACGCTTCTAGTAATGCAACAATGTCAGCATCTGAAAACGCATAGGCAAACGGAAAAGCTTTTTATGAAGCAGGATGAGCTGCGAGTATATTAACGTAACTGGAAGCAAAAAGCGAATTTGGTGGGCGATTCCAAGCGTATTAAGGTAAGGGACTTTACATTAGATGGGGTCCTTTGGATGAGAGTGATTGAGTGATTTGACATCATAACCACACTTCCTGTCGGGCTTCTCCGCTCTCAGCCCTTGGTTTGTTGGGAATTACGATGATGATTTTGTCTATCGTGTCTGCTAACTCTTGGATCTATACCCGCACTTCCCTATCGTATCTATTATTTGGTCCTCTTAGATCGTTAGTACACTTGCTTCAGCTCTCTATACTCAGTTGCCTCTCCAAGGTGCATAATGACGAAATATCCACGCCTACTGACTTCCTGAACAAATGACGCAAAATGTTGGTTGCGTTATTGATCTGTAAGAAATGAAATGACAGCCAAGCTTCGAACAGCTTGAAAATTTCAAAACCTACTATATCCCTCGTTGCAAAGAAATGCTCGCATACATGATGGATGTGACCTCTACGAACAGTGAAAGTCTGGCGCCAGATGGTTTGCTGCCATTAAGAAGAGATCTTTTTGGCGGAAGGCATTTTCATAACACCTGTTTACAGGAATTCGAATCAACCAACAAAATTCCTCAGCAATGGACTGACCCGATATCTTGCAGAGAAGACCCAAGGCGTCCTTTGCGTCGAAGAGAAGACCGGGGGGACGGTAGGCATGGCTGCCACACGGACTGCAACAACAGAGAGAAATGAGGAACGCTCCCATCGGAATCATAGGATGTAATCGTTTTAAATGAATGGCCCTGCCTCCTGGAAATTGCCAATGGTGATCCGTTGAAGAGCAGTGTTTGCAAACCCGAAGGTTCGATCCGGGCCAGCTCCATGGGCGAGAACAGCCTCTTCAACGACTAGAAGATGTCCCTCAGGTACTGCTTCCTAGAGCCAATCCTGACCGTCTCTTGTCTCGGATGGTATGTGCGTAGGGCGTTAGGCAATACGGGGTGTTCCGCTGATGACGTGGAGATCCACAGGGGGGAATCCGCACATGGGCCGAAACTTTGATTTCTTCCCGGAGACGCCCGTCAGGTCCCTGATGTCCGGCATAGTTGATAATCGAATGGAAATATCCGTAGGCACAGCCTAAGCTTGCATTGCACAAAACACTCCCAAGGTTGGCATCAACTCTCAGGGTTCCCATTGTGAGTCTAAAAGCATGGCAGTCAGACCCGGCTGGGAGAAGCCGGTTCCCACTAGCGCTATAAAGATTCACAACGAGGAACTAGATAAGAACGTGAACTTCCTCACCTCCTCACCTCCTCACCTCAGCATCAGCACACTTACACCCTCTCATTCCTTTACAACTGTTCACTTAACATTGTCTTTATCACGGCAAGGCCCACGCCAACCACAAGTCCAAGGTCGCTCCAGACCTGTCCTTCGAACCAACAGCGGCTCTTGTCTCCTTCAACATCTCAGTGACCACTATCGTCGAGACACACTTCGGCACCCACTCATTGGATATTCCGAACATCTTCTCCAATCCTGAAGACTCTTAGGTGAGCCCTGTGATGACTTTAACTTTCATCTGTTCCTTGTTGAATTCCTACGGTCAATTCCTTTGCCTGGAATGTGCGAATTTTGGATGGGGCGTCTTAATCCGGTCTAGCGGGTTCAGCAACAGCGACGTCCGACTTCGTACTTTTCTCCTCTCTCGATACCACCACCACATCCATTTTCAATCTGTAGTACCATTATCCAGTCTACCGGCACAGATCTGTAGATTTTAGGAAGCACGACATCGTCTTTCTTACAACACTCCTTTAGCAAAACGCATGTCAACAGCTTCTATCTCCAATTCAGACTATTTCTCACTCAGCGATCGGCGTTTGCGACAGCTGGCAGTGGATTTGTTAATGATATTCTGATTTGTGTATGATTCAAGCTCCCCCTTTCATGGCATTCTCTTTGCGCGGTCTTCTATACTCATGGTGTAGGAAGTTTCGACGGTATGAATGCAATGCTAATTGTCTCTGCTTTAGCCCCAGGATCAGCAAGCTTTAACAAGAAGATCTAGTAGTAAATAGAGTCGATTGATTCGATTAGAGTCTCAAGGGTTTTGTGCCTCTCTCTACAATTGCATTTATCGACTGTTCACCAACTTCGAAATAATGAAGTTTACCATCAATATCGCTTCTGCTGCAGTGGCGTTTGCGACGGCTGGATCCATCGTTGCAGCGGCACCATCATCCCCTCACAAGCATGGCCGACACCATGAAGACATCCAGAAACGGTTTCCAGGCACCACAACGGTTGTGACCGTGGTCGGTACGACCACTGTGGCGTACGACGTGAACGGAAAATTCGAATCAGAGTCGGAAATGTGCAAAGGTATCGCAGATGGTTCTATAGTTCTCCAGAAAGGTGAAGAACTTCCACTCTCATGTTCCTCCAATACCGGATCTCCTCGCAGCAACACACCCGCCGACACTTCCAAGATAGCTGTTTCAAGCTCCCCAACCGCTACCGCTTCAATGGTTGTAGCTGCTCAGCAACCATCTTCGACTTCTTTGTCAGTTACTTCTTCCTCGGCGGCTCGAACTTTGGAGACAAACGGCTATTACACGGCTACTGTCAGCTATAGCTCCGACTCGGCTTCGTCCACTGCCAATTTGAATGGTCAAGGTCTTGACAAAGAATTCCCAGACGGGAAGCTTGACTGCTCTGAATTTCCTTCCGATTACGGTGCAATTAGAGTCCCATGGATGGGTATTGGTGGCTGGTCTGGGATCCAGTATCCTCAAATTGAAGGCAATTTCGTTACTCACATCGATACTGCAGTGCCTGGGGGAAATAATTGCACGGCTGGGGCGATGTGTTCGTACGCGTGCCCTCCTGGATACCAAAAGTCGCAATGGCCTTCGGTTCAAGGTAGCACTGGTCAATCTGTCGGAGGCTTGCAGTGCGATCGGAACAACAAGCTCACCCTGACCAACCCAGACCTCTCTAAGACTCTTTGTATTAAAGGGACAGGTGCCACGAAGGTCAAAAATCAGCTCAAGGCCAACGCCGCTATCTGTCGCACAGATTACCCAGGTTAGTACACCATTCAGAGCTTAAAGACCATTCGCTAATATGGCATTATAGGAACAGAAGCTGAGACTGTACCAATGAACACTGCCGCCGGCACCACATTTCCGTTGACGTGCCCTGACTCGAAAACATACTTCAAGCACAACGGGGACCCCACCACTGCACAATATTATATCAATAACCGGGGAGTTGCCTTGGCGGACGCATGCTCATGGAACGTAGATGGCTCAAGTAAAGGAAACTGGGCTCCTTCTTTCCTTGGTATTGGACAGGATGTGTTTGGCAAGACTTGGGTCTCAATTGGATCGACAGCTCAAAATAACCCGAAAACGTACACACCTCTGGATTACACCGTTGAGATCACCGGCGACAATCTGTCAGGTAAATGCAGGTTGAGGAATGGTAAATACTGCACTGGTGCCACTTATAACGACTGCAACGATAAAGGATGCAATGTAAGAATCTGGGCACTTACTTGCGTTTTGTGTGTATGCTGAGTTGCTCCTGCAGGTCGAAGTAATGTCAGGAGAGGCTACCTACATTCTGTCGGAAAACTAGCTGCTGGCGACTCAGCGACGACCAAGCGGTTGACCCTTCCTTCATTACGATTCACGATGATTCATGCGCTCGCTAGCTTCGCCCTCTCCAGATCCACCATGAATTTGGCCCAGCGGTCCTAAGGTTCACCATTTGGAACACATCGCTACGCGAGCTCTCCTTTCTGTATATTCTTCACGGTCCCCAAGCGGCCGACACTACGTCGAATACCCTTGCGCGCCTCTGCACATGAGAGAAACGAGTACAGTGACAGCTACGACATGTTCTTCAACTTTTCCTTTGTCTATTCTTTCGGATACCACGGTACACAGGCTCAATATCATACGGCCCCGACAGCTCGAAAGCCAGCCAGTGGCAGGTGCCAGCATCATATTGAAAATCTAGGTGATTGTGGCTGTTGACAATGCATGCATAGTCGACGTCGTTGCCTTCACTATGTTGGATAACCATTAGCTGCTGGGCCAGCTAGCATTGCTTGTGTCATCTACCCAATGATATACTCTTTTCTCTTGCTCAACAGCTTGGCGGAGGATGCAAGCTCTCGTCATGTATGTCGATGATTGGTGGGATCTGAAGGGGACTTGCAGGTACTGCCAGCTTCTGTAGATACTGAATCAAGGCGATTTCATTACGCTTCCGTATAGACACTCTGTGATGTTCGGTTGACGTGAGAGTGATCAGCGCGTGGTTGAGCCCTGAGCGCATCAGCTCGGTCGTGCTGCGGAGCACCATTCCCCGCAAAACCGATTAATCCCTGCAAACTTCATTCGTGGATCTCCGTACACCACATAGATGAGTACGTTGTGCTGCCCTTATGCACCTGATGTACGTCCGTACACATTTTCTGGGGCATCTCCGCCCTCCAGATCCAGCACGAGCACGCCATCATGGCGTCCTCTCCCGTAGAGTACTCTTCGCCCACAAGATCAAAGCCAACAGATGACCCAAGCTGCCGAAACTCTCAGACAAATCCAGATACCATCAAAAGAAACCGCAGCGTCCAATTTTCTGCTCCTCCATCCCCAAGATCGTCTCCCAAGGTGTCCCGCACAAGAGATATGGAAGATGATGTCTCCCCGCATCACCTCGCGGAGAGCTCTGCGGATGAAATTACACCTATAGTGGGAAGGGAGAGGGGAGGGTCAAGGCACTACGACGCAACTGCCAAGCTGTCGGGGAATGGGTTACGCGGTGAATCACTAGTTGGCACCGCTAGATCGAGGAAGAGCAGCAGAACGTCGTTGGCGGAGCAGCAAGGGCTGGGAGGACAAGACGAAAGAACAGGATGGTGGAGGGATTTGGTAGAGAAATACGGCAGCGTCGAGCTAGACAACAAAGGCAGCGTTGCTCGAGACCATCTCGCTCTTGGTATACAATACCCCCTCCAAAACCCACCCAGATCCCCTTATTCCCAGCAGCAACATCCTCCAGCTAACAGTATCCCCTCCTCTAAAACAGAACGGACGTTCCTCGCCTGGCTTCGTACCTCACTCGCCTTTGCCTCCATTGGCATCGCCATCACGCAGCTTTTCAGACTGAATACTACAATTTCTGAGAGGGAAGGATTGAAGCCCACGAATCCAACGGACTCGTTTCGTTTAAGGCAGGTGGGGAAGCCGTTGGGGGCGACTTTCTTAGGTGTTGCGATTCTGGTGCTTCTGATCGGGGGGAGGAGGTATTTTGAGAGCCAGGTATGCAATCCATTCCGGTTTGGTCCATGGGCTTGGCGGGAGGGATTACTGATCGGAATTGTGATGTGTGTAGTATTGGATTATACGTGGGAAATTCCCTGCGAGCAGAGGGAGCATCTTCCTTATCACTTTTGTGGCGGCCGCATTGATCATCACGAGTTTAGTCGTCGTCTGCGCGATCTCTCCCAGTGTGTTTGAGAAGCGATGACAACACACCTATCCGTTGGCCTCTCCACTCGGCATGCGGCAACCCTTGACAAGCGGTCGTAGCCGTAGCTGTTGCAGCAGTGTCACGAACTATCCTCTAGTGGGACATGAGATGTGGTTCAGGCAGCCGCTCTACAGAATAGAGCTATTACTCTGAAACCGTGATGGAAGCCACCGGACACAAAGTATTGGTCATCCATTACAGCAGCCACTGTTCTCACCGCTACTCGTCTACCAGTTGCTCTCCCAAACATCGCTCTATACCGGAGGGATAGCTGCCTCAAAAGCTGCCAGTTGTTGTGACTACGGCCATCGGTGTACACTGTTACGAAGGTATGTAAAACTGGGCTCCATCCTTGGTAGATCTCTTCTTATCAGCACAATCATTACCTCTTCTAAGGTCAATGTATTCGTCTGTTTGCATCAGTTTCTGGCGTTTTAGCATTGAAAAGCTGCATCCTAAACGTGGCATAGAGACATATCTCCGTACAGTTGAAACTACTTTTCCTGGTCTACATCTACAGCCATTGTTCGCTGTCTGCTTTCAATAGGTTGGTGTATGCTTCATGACAAGGCTGTCCTTTCGAGATTCTACAAAAAGCATCGTAGCATCGAGTCTTAAGACTTAGCCCAATATTACTATTATCATGCTCTTTCTGCAATTGACAAGCCACTACTCCAGTCACAAGCTAGCACTAGCAATTTCATCTGACCTTCGTACGTCCGGTGAACGACTAGAGCAAGGTTCCTGCCGCATTCTTGATTTCTGTGGGATACGGGGGTGGCGAAGTGTTGGAGGATGTGATGGTTTGAGGATCGAATTGGAATCGAGTGGGAGAGTGAAGGAAAAGGAGTGGAAGGACGGAGGGGGGGATGAAGAGGAGAGGGTTGAGGGGTTGGTGGGATATGCTGGCGGAGGTATATCCATACACCCAATCCTATCCCAATGCCATCCCATCCCCATTCCCACCACACCCCCATCGAGCCCCAATTCTCGATCCTCCTCGTTCATCACCCGCACAGCTTCCATGTCAACCACCCAGCCCAGTTATCCAACAAGTCAACTTGCACAGCATGGCGATTAGGTGCGATGAAGGATGCGTGCGGGATTTTGGGGGATTTTGGGAGTTGGGCCGGGGGGGGAGGCCGGGGGGGATAGGCGGGTAGGATTAGGAGTGGTGAACCGAGGAGCGGTGTAAAGCAGTGAAATCAAATCCTCCCTCCACTCCCTCTCCTCCACTCCCCACTCCCCACACCCCACACCCCACACCCCACTCCCCACTCCCTCTCCTCCACTCCCCACCCACCCACCCCGAAACACCCCCTCCCCCTTCCCCTCCCCCTTCCCCGTCCCTTCCACAGAATCTCCATCCCAACAGTCCGAGCCTTGCGAATAGGTTTAGTTTAGTTTAGTTTAGTCAAGTTAGTAAGAGAAATAAAGCAAGAAGGTTAGTTGGAGGGGGATTGATTAGGTTTGCAGAGAAGGGTTTTAAAAAAGGGGAGAGGGGGAGAGAGGATAGGGGAGAGAAGCAGGATAGGGCGGGTGAGTGAGGTTGCTGTAGATATGTAGTTTATCCCATAATTCTTTGAAACTTTCCTAATTTTAAATCTCCTTCCCCCATCCTATCTCGTCCGCCCCTTTCTACTTTACGTCCTCCCCATTCGGCTTTCATTCGAATCATTCCTTCATTCCTTCATTCCTTCATTCAAATCATTCCTTCATTCCTTCATTCCTTCATTCCTTCCTTCCTTCATTCCTCCCTTCCTCCCTTCCTCCCTTCCATCATCCCATCCATCATCCCATCCATCATCCCATCCATCATCCATCATCCACACACACACACACAATGTCCAAACCACCCTCTTTGCTAGAACTGAAGGGGAAAACAACAACAAAAGAAACGCAAGACAACAAAAGGATTTACTTTCCCCCTTCCCCGCTTCTTTTTTTTTCTTTTCTTTTCTTTTTCTTGGCTCATCCCGAAAAAGCATAGAGCGATAACGGGGGTCTGAGAAAGGGGAATTGTTTTTGCTGCTTTTGGGGTTGCGGTGGTGGTGGTGGTGGTTGGGGGGGGGTGTCGAGGGAAAGGGTGGGGTGAGGAGGGATAGGGGATGGGGAAGGGGAAGGGGAGAGAGGGGGGGAAGAGAAAAGAAGAGCCGGCTGTCGCAGCAGAGGGAAATTAGACCGAGACCGGCGTGATCTTGCTAGATTCATGTAAATAAATTTCCACACCACAGCCACCCTACGTATCCTCCCCCTCCCCCCCTTCCTCCATCCTCCCATGCAGAATACCTTCACCACCCCTTCGCTTCCCCCCCAACACCTCCCTTCCCCACCCCACAAGCTGATAACACCACCCCCCCGCCACCAGCACCCCAGACACCACATTCACAACCCTAACCAGCAACTTCAGCAGCCCCTCTCTCTCCTCACTGACGGTCAAAAGTATGGGCTCAATGTCGAATTTGAAGAAGATGCCGGGCACGTTGCGCTCGGAGACGGAGGAGGATTGGGATGTGACGGCGTATTGATTTGTGGAGACGCGGCGGGAGCTGGAGGAGTAGGTGGTGGGGACGATGGAGATGTAGTATTGGTATTTGAAGAAGTTGGTTGGGGTGGTGCTGATGGTGTGGTCGAGGGGGTTGAGGAGGGACGGGTAGAGGGGGCCGAAGGAGAGTTCGTTGATGATGTGCGAGAAGTTGAAGGCTGGTGCCGGCTGGTTAGCTGGGGGCCTCGTTGCGGTTATGGTGTGTAGGGAGGAAAGTAGTAGACGTACCATGGTGATCCAGATGCTCCCCCATTTCCATATACCCATGCCCTCTGGCGGTAATGTGGAAATCTCCCTGCACCTTGTTCCCCTCCAAACTCCCATACACCCTACAGCTCTCAAACGCCTCCCCCCTCTTCCTTCTCGGCGTCTTCTGAAATTTCCTCTTCCTCCTTCCCCCAACTTCTCCTAGCACATGCGCCACATGCGTATCCTCCTCCTGCTCCTTGACCATCTCCCCACTATCCAGCGTATGCACCCCCTTCGAATCCACCCAATGGCCCCAGCTCGTCGCATCGCGTGTAAGCATGTCCCCCGCGAGAATGCGGTCGCCGCTGGCGTCTTGGACGTTGATGTGAAGGTCGCTACATTTCATAGGGAGGACGATGTCGAGGTTTATCTGAAGTTCGTGGGAGACGCCTTTCTCGACGCTAAAGAGGTGGGTTTCATGGCCATGGTACCAACGAAGGAGCTCGGTGAAGGAGAGGATAGTGGAGACTATGATGAGAGCGAAGGTGGTGTAGCCGCCGGAGGAGCTGCGGCGAGTATAGGTGGGTTTTGTTTTTGCTATTCAAGATTGTTAGAACGCGCCGTTGGAGGAGTCTTGGGGTGGGAGCGCAGCAGGTGATATTAGAGAAAAGAGATCATAGCAAAGCTTCACATGCTTCTGAAGAATACTACCAAAGTGAGTCTGATTAGTGGGGGTCTTACGGAAGGCATCAAAAGTCCTGATGTTTTCGCTCAAGCCTTTCTTCTCCCCAAAGGCCGAGTCATCCAGGCCGTGGTCTGCGAAACCGTTCATTCCTCATATGGCTCGTTGGATGATTGGGAGTCACACGATGTGACTTATATCGTCTTAATCCTAAATGGCGAAGTAAGCATTACATGGCCTTTCTAATTCAATTTCCTAGAAGATGACAGCTTTCTAGTTGGTATTTCGAAATGCGGTCCGTTGGTAGTTAGATTGGGGTTACAATAGCAAGATACGATCATACGACTACTCGCGTTGCGCAGTTGAATTTAGTCGACCAATGATATTTTTGACACAGGCGGGGAAACAGGGGGTTTCCAGCCAATCACATCATCTGTATTCACATGACCTAAGCGAGCAGGAGTCTTGGTGAAAGAGGCGCCTCGTTGGGTTTGGCGCGGCCCGTTCGGGCATGGCGCAGTGGGTTCGCCGACTCGCCGCGTTCTTGCAATATAAAGACCTCCTCCCCTCGCTGCTTCTGCATCCTCCTTTCAAGTTTCCCTCTCACAGCTCTGTGCCCGGTCCCTCGTCCAGGCTTCTGCGGTCACTGCTCTGCCGCCCATCGCCGATTGCTCAGCCCCCTCATTTCGCCTGCAGTTGTCTTGCAATCGCCCTCGAATCGCTTCTCCCTCCATCCTGCACGCGTGCCCCTCTTCACCTCATTACCAGGGCACTCTGGTGCGACGATCGGGGCCCGTGGCAGCGCAGGGCCTCCCTCATTGGACACGCCGTGCCTCCACACCGCTGTAAGGGGGGTCAGCTCGAACGGAGATGTGACCATTCCGAGGCAAATGGAACGGCCTCGACTCCGCGATGTCCCTGGATGAGAGTCTTACCCTGGCAGCGAAGACGCAGGAATCCAGGCTCCAGCGATGATCGGGCTGGGGCACAGCTGCTGGCACGACCAATGACAGAAATGCCTCACCGCGAGCGTGCATAAGCCTTTGTGATGTGCACCTGACACTATGCTCTGACGATGGGGCGTCGAGGGGCAGATGCGAAGCTGAACAGGGATGATGCACCGAATCTGGCGAATAGGGGTGAAGGACCGCAGTCTGGCGTTGCCCGGAGACCTGCTGGACCCCTTGCACAACAGGTCTGGAACGGGCGGTGGTACGCGTTCTCGCTCGCGAAAGCGCCTGCCAGGTTTTAGGCTGCTGCTGACGTGGCGCCTGCTCGATTGCGAGGATGGGCGGGTGCACTGCCCGTCAGATGGATCGGTGGAGTGACAGTGGCGAACGAACGGGGGAAGATTCGGTTCGCGAAGGCGCCGCCGAGTGTGTGGCGAGGTGCTCGGCGAGGTGCTCAACGAGGCGAACGCTTGGATGGTGTGAATGGCTATTACGGCAGAGTCTGACCGAAGTACATGGTCTGGAGAGGGACATGAGATGATTGGACGATAGGAGAGGCGAGTCTTGGTACAAGGGCTACCGTGGACTGCGTGGCAATGCCTCGAGACGTGGATCTCGCTCTTCCAACCATCGAGGAGGAAGCAATGCAGCCTATGCGTCATGGCGGTCTCAGCTCGAAGGGCTCGGCCGCTGCAGCTGACCTCCTGACGCGGGATAGAGGTTTACGGGTTCGCACTGGAGGTCCAGCTGCGTTGGACGACCGAACACGAGGCTCTATTGGCTGTCAAGCCGCGCCGAGACAAAGTCTCTACGCCTTGAGGGGTGCATGCGGATCGGCGATGAGTGGTACGTTGAATGCCGATGCGAAGGGGTAGGATTTGGGTGTGGAGAGGATTGCGGCGGATGGTCTGCCAGCTGTTGAGTATATATAACCCGCCTTTCGCCGCCGTGATTAGGGCCTCAGACTTCTCTCGAATCGCTTATTTGAAATCTCGGGCACTTTCCCATACCCACGCTCAAGTGCCATACGTTGGAATGACCTTTGTCAGCTTGGACTCCATTCACCACTATCAACCTCCTTCATCTGCATTTCAACCTGTTCAGAGGCGTTCTGCAAGCAGCAAACGTAGAGCTTCCACCGTCAGCAGCACACAAGGATTACGAGGCTGGGGCGCCAAAGGTCGCCCTTGGCGTTCGATTTGAAGACTTCGACATGACCGAATACATCGACCTGACTGCATCCCCTCCGACAGACCTTTTTGATCGATCCCGCGAGCCAGTGGTGGAGTGTGGAAGCCAGGAGTCCAACGTCAATGGCAATGTCTTTGGTCCTCCGTATCGACGAGAGTTCGAATAACAGCTTCCAGATGCTTCGATGGCAACCGATCTTGCGGTCGACCACGAGGAGAACGATTGCACCTTTCTGGCTTTTGAGGAACTCCTGCAAGGTGTCGGACAAGCACAGGAACCACCGTACGCGGTATCGAGCGTCGGCCACGCGAGTAGGAAGACTACTGGCTCCGCTGAACCTCCCACCCCAACCGACTACGATGACCAGCCCACGGCCAGAGCGAAAGGAGACGCAGACGGAGATACGCGCGGAGAGACCAACGGCCGCAGCAGCATTTCGCCCAAGAGCAACAGCTCCGCAACTGAGGAGCGAGGCAGGGAGCATAGTTCTCTGACTACTCCACGGTGATACTGGCGGTTCTACTAGGGCCACTAGCGTGGAGTCTAAGATTGGCCCTGCAGCCCTCCAAAGCTTCCCCCCCAGGGAACAGGCGAAGACGCACGGTTGCTTGAATCCTCACGCTACCGAGCCTACCACCGAACCCATCGATCGCCCGACCTCTCCAAGTACCGCTCTACCTCAGCATCCAGGTGGGCGGGTCGTCGGCGAAGACGATCACCGAGCAGCAGCGGCCGCAAGCCCTCCCAAGGCGATCACTCCACCGCTCCCCCAACAGCCCCAGGGCCAGGGAGGCTCAGTATCGGACAAGGAGGACGGTAAGTGGGAGATCGTGAGGATCGTTACGAAGCGGCGCAGAAGAGGGGGCGATGAATATAAGGTGCGCTGGAAGAGCACATGGCTACCTGAAAGCGAGCTGGGAAACGCGCAGCGACTGGTACGGGAATTTGAGGGGAGAGGCTGGGTGCAGTAGGAATCTAAGAAAAGGAGGGCGAATATTTTTGGATAGCGGTACCTGACTATTGCCTTTTCCTCTCCCTGCCACCGTATCTTTCTCGTTAAGCTATTGAAAATATGGTCCACTTTGATATTTCCATTATAGAAGTTAGGGACCACGATGTTAATAGGCTCTTATGCTTGGGATCATAACAGATGGGACGGAGCGTGCGTTGATCAGTTCTTCATGCAAGCTATCCAGCATTGATAGCGGTTTTCGGCAGGCTCATAAGCCAACATCAGAAGAAGATGGATTAGATAATCTGAGGCATGCGTGGTATTTCAAGCCGAGTCTTTTCGTGATACCAAAGGTGGTCGAGCCCGCGCAGCTCAGCCCCACGGCGGCACGAGTCGCAGCCGCCGAGAAGTGCTCGATCGGACGGACCAATCAAAGGCCATAGGAGGACTGTAAACACCAGACGACTGGGAAGTAGGTAAGCGACAATCAGGCCTAATACGGTAAAGCGGCCGTATTCAATCAAACAAAAACATTTCCCAAATCCCGAATTCTTTCCCTATCTCTACATCATAGCTTTCAGCGAGCTGAGCTTCGTGTGTCCGCATCAGTTGCATCATGCGATTCTTTAATGATGGTTTTTCTACGATGTAAGAAAGAATTTCGCGTAGCTCGTTTATTTCAAATTTCAACAGTGGTCACCTTTGTCCTGAATCCTGAATCCTGATATGCAAGACCAATCACACAAAGATCTGATTGGTCAAATTTCAACCGCTTTTTTATTTTGGACGACTTTCTCGGCGGCACGAGCATGATGCTAACTAAAAAGGATGCGGGTTTCAATCGAGGCGCAGCTGTGTATTACCAACTAGAATATATGCTACGATCAACCTTTCCTTTACATCAAAACTTGCAGCAGCATTTGTTCAATCTCAGCAACGGTCAAATCTCTCAGTCTCTTCTTAAACCTTTAGACCTCTGTATAGTATCTTCGATTCTGAAACAACGTGTTTTCTCTCTCGTGATACCACTTTTATATGATTAAACCCCAAAAAATGGGTCGATGTATGATGGCATGGTGGTGGGCATTGTTGGTTACTTTTACTCCAATCGGGGTAGTCGCACAATCGACTTCTCGTGCGTAAATCCCATAGAATTACCTCTCTCGTGCTGGACTGACCAGTAACTCAGCAATTTCCTATCCTAATAGAACTTCTTCGCCCGTTGTTACGGCGCCGCCCCTAACGACCGGAACGACATATGGGAACTGGAACTGCTCGCCATGTGCAATCAATGCGAATGCGGCACCGGATGGAGGCCTTCAACAGATACTTTGGTACAACGAAAGCATCAGTCTGATCCTGGACACTGTTTCGATGTTCGTGACTACTTACGGATCCAATGCTACCGCAATCACAAGATATTCTACCATTTATGGCGATATCAACACAGTCAACGTCTCTAGCATATCAGCGGCGCAATCGATATATATTAACACCTTTTTACATGCGGTGGGACAGTATATTGGCGGGGGAAGCATTTTCCTGGCAAGGGGAACCGACGGCAGCATTGGTTCGGCCACATCTTACGGATGGCCAACGCCATATATTCTGTTATCCGCTATCGCTTCCACAACCACGGTGTCCTATAGCGGGTGCCCCTCAGGTCTACAAGAGGTGCCGACTAATGTGCTGGCTGGCCAGAGTTGTGGCTGTGCCTTGGCTGGCGAGTTCTTCGACCGCACCCCTACCCCCTTATCAGGTGTCAGCTCCACAGAAGTCCCTCTACCATCGAATTTCTACGTTCCCATACCATCAATAGACTTCAACATGTCTCAGCTTAATAGTGGACCGTTTGATTCGTTTGCGGCTTTGAACGTAATCGACCTCAAATCATGGCTATTAAAGCAACCGTGGGCTTCAACGTTGTTCCCAAATTTGGAACGATGCACGATGATTGACGCACCTCAAGGACCTCCTGGTGTCAAAATTCCGGTTCATGCTCTTACGACGACGATCACAACTACCACCCAAGCGATCAGCTCACCAACTTCTGTCTCTCTGGAACTCAGCAGCTCGCATGCTCTGCCAGGTCCAAATCCTAATTCAATTCCGACTTCGACTCTCTCGCCCTCTTCAATTCCCTCTTCAAGTCCCTCTTCAAGTCTCTCTTCAAGTCCCTCTTCAAGTAAAATTCCTTATTCAGAGGGAAGCTCAAACGTGCCTAGCGAAACGTCCCTTAGCAAATACGATAGTACTGTCATCAACGGCGACAGTAGCACTACCATCAGCAGCGATGAACACACTGCCGTCACCACCGCCATCACGGTTTCAGGAACCACAATGTCCCTGAGCACTTCAGGCCTTGTGCTAGGCAGTTCCACCATTCATCTGCCCACCCAAGCCCTCTCACCCACCGCCTCTGTCCTCGGCAGTTACACCTTCACCGCCAATACGGCTGCAATAGCTATCGGCGGCACCACGTTGACGGAAGGCGCTTCAGCGGCTACAATCTCCGACACCGTTATCTCATTAGGCTCCTCAGAATTGATAGTTGGCAGCAGCATCTTCACCCTTCCAGCCTCCCTCCCATCAAGTCTTCTTACCATCAACCGCGTCACCTTTACCATCAAATCCACTGGCGTACAAATATCCGATTCCACGCTCTCAGCCGATGGGTCAGCAATCACAATCGACGGACTGAGAATATCGCTCGGAACAGCCGATATAGCCATCGGGACTAGTACAATCCCTTATGATAATGCAGCGTCTTCGTTGCAGACAGCACAGAGCATTGTCAGCGCCATCATGGCCGGATTCGATACGCCCAATTCGATGACTGAAGCACTATCCTCCACGACAACGACCGCGACGACCTCATCATCCGCAAATGGAACGATACCCGGCGAGACTGTGTTCCCACCTGTTTCCTTGGGAGGGGCTGCGAAGCTGAGTTCGGATTCGTGGCTGGTGGCTTTTGTGGTGCTGGGAATGACGTTCATGGGCTTTCTAGGAGGGTGAGGGTGAGGGTGAGAGTAAGGGGGTGTAGTGAAGGAATGATGTGTGTGTATATAAAGGCATGATGATGTCTTGAAGGTGAAAGAAGATTTTATAGGAGGGAAAGATCAATAGACATTATAATTAATGTTCCCTCTGGCTTCGGTCACACCCCATCGAATCCACCACACCCATATTTGGGGGCATGTTGAAAGTCAGAGAAAAAGATAATTGCATGAAACGAGACGTGCCGAATGAAACCTAGAAAACAAAGAAAATTTCGTAAACTTAAAACCTTGGAAAGACTATCTATTCCTCAGCGCTCAGACTGCCACAGAAACGAATGTTATCGCAAGTGTGCAGAGCTTTAAAACTCACAGAAGTAGATGCTTCGAAAGAGTCAATAGATCCTAAGAACAGCGAAGACCAAAGAAGCAGCAATGCTATGCAGACAATTCGCTTGCGTCTAGTCCTAGATCGTGAGACCATGGTTCCGCAGTCCGCTTGGCGAGAAAGCGAGACTTAAGACGGCGTCAGAGAAACTAAGCATGCAAGGAAATGAACACGAGAGTGCAAGACTGAAAAAGCCACTGGCAAGATGTCCTGGCAAAACGAACCAAAGATGTTTCATCTCGCGGATCCACAAAGCGGACAGAGAATGCGAACGCTCCTGATCTCTCCCGTCCAACAAAAACAAACCGCAAACGGCGGACGAAATCTGCGCCGTCGACGCTCCGCATCAAAGCTGCCAGCGACAGAAACCGTTCCCAGCTACCGCTGACGTACTGTAGCATGTACCACAGCAACGCGATAGCGCCTGACCGGTTTTTCCAGGCGACTGTTGAGCGAGAAAGATCAATCGTCGCGGCGCTGGTCAACAGCTGCAAGGCTATGATGGAATCGCTAGAGCAAGCGTGCATGTGTGCGGTGCTGCGAATGGCGTGCAGGAGCTTTGTGCGGCACCTTGTCAGAGAAGATATAGTTCTTCGGTAGCTGCATGTTGCAGCAGCCATGGTAGCTGCAAGAATCTCGACTGAGCTTGTTGGCTTTTTGCAGCGGGTTGGAAGGGAGAACTGCGGGAGGAGGTGATGGGGGGAGGTTGGTGAAGGAGATGTTGGCGGAGGTATGGGTTTGAGAGGTCTGGTGGGGGATAGGAGAGAAGATGAGGGGAGGAGGAGGCATAAGTTACCTTTTGTGCTGTTGTTTTGGGTTGTTGGGATCGAGAGCTCGGGTTGGAGCCTGGTGCATCGTCTATTGGACAGTGTTCGCTCACAAGCAGCGCTTTCATCGAGGAAGATCAGCTGATTTGAAGTTCAGCTCATAAGTCGTCGTTTTCATTCGCTGCGAAGCTTCTCATCGCGCTCAGCAGCGACTCTTTGAGCGATCTTTCTGCTGTATCTAGCTTGTTTGAGCAGCCTGCTGATAGTGCTTTGACTGATGACAATGTCAAATTCGTCGTATAGAAATCAGATCATGTCATTCTGATAGACGATGAATCGTTGACTGAGAAAGTCAAGGAGCTCCTGAGCATGATACTCACTCAAAGTTCTCGGTCTACCCATTTTGCCAAGCGCAGGCGTCACATCGCTGAAATGAAGGTGTTTTTTACGCATACGATTGATCTGTTGCTTGGTAGTATGAGTGGCTTTGTGTATAAACGTTGTGCTATCGCCACGGGCGAGGTGAAATTGAATCTCGTCTCCAAGGTCCTGGGTAAAGAGCTTTGGGCATGCTAGGATCCAGGATTGCCCCCGTGTAAGACTGAGGTTTGTATAGCTTCAAAAATGAAGCCTGGGGATGATTTGGGGGTGTGGGGATGGTATCTAAATATTTGCTCTATTTGCACCAAATTCGGGGCAGATTTGTGTGTTTTCGCCGCCAAATTCGCTAAAACCCGAAAACTGAACCAGACATTTGCATACAACGATATGATTGAAGGGTTAGTGATTTTAGTACGGTGGTTAAAGCCGTCAGATATGATACTCATCGTATACTATTTGTGGACTTGAATTTAGTTGTCAATGATGATTTTTGCATGATCTCTATGCCCTAGCTAAAACCCTTTCCAACCTACATCCAGCTCCAGCTAGCAGTCATAAAGCTTGTCGTTACAAATGGCCAACGTGAGCCTTCGCCGGATCATCGCAGAAGTGAAATTTTCCCGAACACATCCCGGTAACAAACCCAACCAGACACCCTATCCATCCTTACTCTATGGCTAGAGTCTTCCGAGCGCCGTACTTGATTGAGGGCGCTTAGATGGAGGTCACAAAGTGATGACCGGCGCGACGGTGCTTAGCGTGTCGCTTCTTGACAGAAAGCGAGCCAGACTTGGTGTAGATACTCAGTCTTGCAGGCCCACCACAAATCTCTGAGCTGTCACCATCACACTTGGAAGTGCATTCGCCGGCCTTCTCAGAGCTATCTTTCAGGGAGTCGCCGCAGAAGCATTGACCTCCGTTCTCAATACCCGCAATCTTCTTGCCGAGAGCATCGCAGCGCTGGACACAGTTGGTCGCAGTGACACCTTTGTCGGACATGGTGTGTGGGTCGTATTCGAACTTGTCGTCGAGAGAGCGATGAGGGTTGATTAGGTCAGAGTAGCAGCCTACGACTTTCCAGTCCTCAGAAGCACCCTTGATTGTTGACGGGGTGAGGCCTGAGGGGGTGGCGTTGCTGGAGGATGCAGGGGTAGAGGCCTCAGCGGTGGATGCAGCGGTGGATGAGGCAGAGGCTGCGGTTGATGAATCTGCAGGTGCAGTAGCGATAGGAGCGACCGGGGAGACCTTATCAGTCACTGCTGAAAGAGAAGCTGAGGACGCCGTGGAGGATACGCTAGATGATAACATTGACGCAGCAGACGAGGCCGTGGGTGCAGCTGATGACACAGAGGCAGAAGAAGCGTTTCCAGAGCCGATTGCATCCGGGCTTACTGATCCTCCACCGTATACGAGAGAGTTCTGGACATTGGCACAGTTTTTCTGGATGGTAGCCTTCTGAGGACCGGGCTGAATTGGATTGCATCCAGGGAGCGACATTCCGACGTTACCACCAGGCGTCTTGCCGCCGTCCGTAGCCATGAAGTCTGTAAGACCGACGTTCTCGTTGACGGCTGGTTTCGGGACTCGGCAGTTATCAGTTTCTGTTGTCGGACGGATTCCTGCGGTGCCGAAGCACCGGGATTCCTTAAGATCGCCTCCACCGCCAATGGTGCAGGTCTTCATTGCCTGTGCTAGAACACCTGGTTTCCATCCAGCCAACTAGTAAAGATTAGCCTAATCCCTTCATACACCTATAGCTTCAAGGGAAGAGGTATACATACGAAATCCATGTGAAACCCGAAGCCGGTAGGGTCACCTTGAGCCAACACCCATGGCTTGTCGTTCGCACCATATTTGCCGTTAAAAGGGGTAGTGTCGAGCCAGTACTCGCCGAAGATCTCCGGGAAACGTTTGACGTTGTAGGGTGCGGTACAGCCAGCCATTCCGTCCTTGTTGATTGGGAAGGCCATGTGAGCTTGGGGATCTTTTGGATTGAAATCTTGGCCGTTCCAGCACGAGGGGAATCTAATAGAGGCAGCAAGGCCACTCAAGCCTCCTCCATCACAGTCAGTGAACCCAGTCGGGAAGCCACCTGCAGTACCGTTGGTGGTACCGCCGCTAGCGTGGCATTGCCAGTTCAATTGGTTCCCGGGGGTATCCATTGAGCCATCGTCTTGACGTAACATAGCGTTGCCAGTGATCATACGGAAACCGCTGGGGAATTCGCTCATTTCGGGATCTGGTTGTCCGGCTCCAGTGCCAAATTTGTAGTAAATCTTGTGGAACGGTAGCTCCGGAACTCGAATGAAGGATCCGTCTTTGGGATCCTTAAAGTACAAAGCAGGCATCCAGTAGTTACTCAAGTCGTCTCGGACCTTATTCGTGCTACATGTCGACGTCTGGGTGGTAGCAAAGTCCATCGTGGCCTGAAAGGCGTTACCACCAATGATCGAGTGGACGTGGTTGGAGACCTGTCCGGCGGCGAGGAGAGGGTCGACTCGCTCAATCGCGACTGGCATCCCCATACCGATGGTGAAGTAACCTTCTGCGTTGGCGCGTGTGGCGAGGGCTGCCAATAGCCCTGCGGTCGGACTACGTCGAGTGTTGAACCGCATCTTGCTGGTAGTTTGGAGTGTTGTGCTTTGTTTGAATTTGCTGAAGAGCAGTCTAGATATCAAATCTAGGGTAGAAGAATCAAGGAGTGTGGTTCGTCAAGAACGTATCAGAGAGCGTCAGTAATGATCGTGGGTGCACAAGAGTCTCGGACTCTGAAGTGCAACAAAAGGAGCGGAAAGCGAAAGTGGGGGTAAGGTGAAGAGGGTGAAGAGGGTGAAGAAGAAAGAGCGAGCACAAGAAGGATATCACTTGGATGACGAACCAGTGAATTCAACGCTAACGCAGGTACCCACACCACGATAAGATTGGGAAACGATGTGGTCACGACAAGCTAAAACATGACACTGCTGCTAAGGCAGATACGCGTACAGTATACATAGATTTCATTGCACTACGGAGTATCACGCCTTGCGTCCTGTGGTACGGAGTATTCTACCCCCTGAAGGGTGTTTAGTGCGTGTACAGTATGCGTACTGTCGTACTGAAAAGTCGGAGGTCCAAATTGGCTTTTCACCTGCAGGATAGCGCCTGATCTCGGCATCTTGAAACGAAGAAACGAAGACTTCACCCCTGCCACCTGCATTTCCCCTCTTCTCAATTGGGAATCAGTGCGTACCCAACAAGTACCAAAGCCAAGGCGCCCAACCGCAGCCGGGATAAGGCAAGATGATTGCAATTTGTGGGAAGCCCTGTGGTTTTATCCTGTGGTTTTATACCGAGTATTCCGTACAGTGTGTGAGCATCAAACCGTAGGGCAATAGAAGAAGATGACTCCGTTACGAAACGAAATGCACAGACAAACACACACACACACACACACACACACACACACACACCGACTTCGAGGTGGATGCAGCCCCAACGAAGGAATGGTCGATGCTAAGGTAGGTATCCGTAGTCGCATCTGCACCAAAAAGGGATGAAGTCGGATGACGGCGTTACGGCGGTGGTCGGAGCTGCCGATTCCCACATGGGCGCATAC
>JAABUS010001984.1_pt1 | contig 41101 bp, 1 predicted proteins | sample 5560161 | NCBI WGS metagenome assembly JAABUS01 (sample SAMN10711885, study PRJNA513376) | rock metagenome | isolation source: Antarctica rocks | place: Antarctica: Victoria Land, Trio Nunatak nord | collected 2016-01-04
CCTAGGTTAACTAGGAATTTATAATAATATTAAATATATATTTAGGCCCTTAACGGGAACTATAATAATTATAATCTACGTTATAATTTATTATATTATTAAAGAATATGAAATAAGGAAGTAGATACGGATTAAATTCGAAGGCGAATATATTAAAAGTAAATTAAACTCGACTCTTTTCTTTATATCTCTTAATATTAATATAAAATAATATAGAGCTATAGACTTAAATAGGGGAGATATAAGAGGAATAAATATTTATATAATAAAATATAATAATAGAGGCCTTATCGGGTAGGATTAATTAAGAAATAAAAAAAGAAAAGATACCGGTAGATAATATAAACGATTTCGTCTATAAATAAAAAGATAGAATCGATAATTTAATCGGTTATAAAGGTTTCCGTACTATATCTAATTATTTCTTAATTATTAATAAGACTACTATAAATTCGCCGGCTCCTCGATAATATAATATATAGAAGAACGAGATAAATATTATAAAAAGAGATAATATAAAAGAAAGGAGTACTAGTAAATCTCGGAAAAATAAGTTATTTATTATTATAAAAGTAAATATTTCTCCTATTCTAATAAAGTTAAACTAACGGACGAGGTATTAATAAAAACTCTAATTTATTAAATAATATTTAACGAGGTATAAAAGGAGGTAGAGTCTTTATATAATTTATTATTAATCCTCGAATATTAATATAATTATTTAGGCGGATACTCGAGTAACTTCGTTTAATAAATTGGTAAAAAACCGGGGTAATAATATATATAGCGTAGAAAACCTTATAAATCGCGAAATAATATAATATTATAATATTATATTTATTATAAATATATATTAATACTATATATTAAATAGTAACTACCGGTCTTTATCGCGTAAATATTTAAAAATATTAAATCTAACGAATAAATTAGTTCCTTTAATATTAATAAGAATCTTATCGAGCCTATATTATATACGTTTAAACTCTTTATTATATACGAAGGTTTCCGAAAGAGATTAAAATTTAAGAAGAAGGAAAAGAAAACGATATAATAAAAAAAACGGGGTTAAAATTATATAATAAACGATATATATATATAAAATATAATACTCGAGACTACGAGGAAGGAAAGGTACGTTATTTTAATATAAACTACCTAAACTAATAACCCGGACGATAAATAAAAGATAAATTATATATATAATAGATTATTTTTATAACTAAAGATAATAGCGGCCTAGATTTAATTTAGATTTAATTTATATCTAGGCTAGATCTAGACCAGATCTAGGTATAAATTAATTTACGAGAATAAATAATAACGATTTCTTAATAAATAGATTTTAGGATATCTATAACTCCCCTATAATATAACGAGTAAATAAAGTAGAATATATATTAATTAATCAATATATATATAAAGATTTAAATATAATAACGATATTAAAGGCGTTAACGGTAATAATTATAATAATAATATTATTATTACCTAAAGTATAAATAGTATATTTAAAGTACTATAAAATAATATTAAGGATTATCCATTTATTATTATTTACCCGTTAAGTATTAATTATATTAGAATTAGTTATATAAATATATTTTAGGTACTAAATATACTAAAATCAATTATATAATTATATTTTAGTTATATAATATACTTAGAATATAAGATATAAATAAATACGTATTTCTAATATTTTATATAATTTCGGTATAAAATATATAAAAATCGGGGTTTCCGGATTTACCGATATTCCCTTCCCTTCTTTATTCCGTAGCGTAGGTATAAGCGTTAAGGGAAATATAAATATTAAGACTTTAAAGAAGGAAGTAAAATTTAAAAAATAAAATAAAATTTAAGAGAATTATAAACGTTAAGAAAGAGATTAAAATTTAAAAAAACTATAAATATTAAAATTTTAAAGGAGGAAACGAGGTTTAAAGAAATTTTAAATATTAAAATTTTAAAGAAGGAAACGAGGTTTAAGGAAATTATAAATTTTAAAATTTTAAAAAAGAAAATAAAATTTAGAAAATAAATTTAATAAAATAATATTAAAGTTATAACGACGTATATAATTATAATACCTTAATTATTAAATCTTTTATATTAAGATCGAGAATATAATTAATAAAGACTTTTAATTAAAGAGATAAAGAGGGGATTTATTAATATAATCGGCGAAGTAGTAATAACACTAGGTTTATTATATTTATAAAGGTTTTTACTTTTATTATTTCCTAGTTACGTTATTAAATATATAAGTAAATATATAATTTATAGAGTAAATATATACTACCGCCGTATTATTAAACCTTCGAATTTTTAATATTAAGATAAAAGTTATATAAATAATAAGAAAAGACCCGTCTTTTAAATACTCTTAATAAAGTCCGATATAAATAATCGCGGTAGGTATCTTTTAATTCTTTTAATTTTAAATCTATTAAATTATTTTAACGGGTAAAATAATATTAGAAAATATATTTATTAATAAAGTATAAGGAGTAGTATTATCGACGATTATAAAATTAATAATTTTCCGCCCGAGAAGTAAAATTAAAGGCGTTATATTAATTTTATTACTAGTATTTCTATTTATCGGAAGAGATTTATTTCGAAGCTAGATTATATAAAAAAAAAAAAATTATTATATTTTAAAATTATACTTCTTTAAGCTAGATATTATTAATAAATATAAAGTAATTCTATTATTTATTATATTATTAATTTCTAAGGCTCGAGATATTTAATTAATTATCCTAAATATATCTCGTAGAGATAGAAATATTTATATAACGGGAGTATTAAGCGGGATATTATAAATCCTTAATAAAATATTTTATATCTATTATAATAGTAGTCCTATAAGTTATAATTAACGAGTTATTAAATAAATAATAATTTAGGCTCCTAGGTTATTTAAAAGGTATTATTTTTTACTTTTTAATCTCTTCTTCTTTATTATAATTTATTTAATTTTTTTAATATTATTTAAAGCTCCTTTACCCCTTCGCTAAAAATTAGAAATAAATAAAGTTTTATTAAATTTAAATAAATAAAAGAAAATCGGGGTAATAAAATTATTTATAATATAAGAAAATTAATATCCTTATATTTAATCTCGTATAGAATATATTATTAGGAAGTTAACGGTAAAGGAGTATAAAACTTATCTTTATTATAATATAATATTAGGATATAAATTAAAAGCGTATTATCTTTAATATCTTTATAGTTTATAATTTAATAAATATTTAATAATAAAGCTCGGTAGAGATCGGGCTTCTTTAAATTATATAAATCGAAAATTAATAATATAATAAAAGTAAAATTATAATTAATCTTTCGAGTTAATATTATTTACGATAATTTTTAATAAATATATTTTAAGGAATTTAGAGGCTTAGTAATATTAACGAGAATAATACTTTTTAATTAATAACGAATAAATTTTATTTATTTATATTAATTAAATATTACTATCGATTCTCGCGAGGTTATAATAATAATAGTAATTAATATAACGAAAAGTAGAAATTTTAAACTCTTTATCTCGTAGGTATTTAAAAAGTAGTAGATATTTTAATTAAAGAAATTTAATTCTTTATAATTTTATTTTATAGTAATTAATATTTATTTAATATTTTTTATTTTTAACGAGGGAGTTTACGATAAATAAATTAAAAGATATTATATATATTAACTTAAAGACTAATTAATAATAAACCGTAATATTATTAAAAAGAGCGGAGTAGACGAAGTTATTTTTATTCTTAAATAAATTATAATAAACTTTTACTAGATAGGGTATCCTATTTATATAATAATATATATAAATATATTATATTAAATACGGTATTATTAAAAATAAAGTATTAATCTTATATATAAAAACTAATTTAAAGCTTAACTAAATATATTTTAAATAATAAATTATCGTAATATTCTTTATTAAAGAGTATATCGAGTATTAAATCTTTAAAGAAAATATCGTTTAGATATATATAATAATAATAAATAAGAAAATATGAAATAAATATTTAAACTAGATATTTTATAGCGCGAGTAAAATTAAATATTATATTTTATTTAATAAATATTTTAGTAATAATAAAAAGTCGTTTTTATTTTTATCTTTATCTTTATTATTAGTAAATAATATTAATTCCTCGTTATTAATATCGGCTAATATTTTATTATAGTAGATATAATTCTCGTCTTTATTAAAATTAAATATTAATTTAATTCGGTACGAAGGTCTTCGAATATAAGACTCGATTAAAATTAAATCTTTAATTTATATTTTCTCGTATTTCTAAAAATCGCTATACGATTAAATTATAATAGAATATTATCGCGATTATATAAGGAGATCTTAAGGGTAGTATTATCGTTATATTAATTTATTTAAAATTTAATTTTAACGGTAAGAATTAATTAGATACCTAGTAAAAGTAATTAATATTAATATAATAAAGTAATAATACGTTAAACTACTTATATTTAAAGAAATATTATTATTACTTCTTAATTCGTTTAGTTTTAACGATATTTATAACTTTATTCGCGAACTTTATTATTTATCGGAATAAGAATAATAAATAGAGCTTTATAAATAATTTAACGAGTTACGGTATATTCGTTTTAATTTTTAATTTATTAATAATATCTTTTTTAAAGAGCTCTTTAATTTTAAATTAAATAAAATATAAATATAAATATTCGATAGAAGTAAAAGTAATCTACTTTTATATTAATAATAACTTTTATTTTTTAATTCGTCCTATAATATTTTATCCGCCGCCGTATTTCTTTAAATATTAACGATAATTTATCTTCGTAGAGAAAGATTTTCTTAATTAAAAATTTATACTTTTTAAAATTAAATTATCGGAGGTAATATATATATAAGGTATAAAATAAATCTTTAAACTTCGATATAATATCGGGGTTTATTTATTCTTCGTTAGATCCTATTAAAAATAAAGATAATAATAATATTAACTCGTTATTATTATTATATCTCTTTAATTTTTTCTATCTCGCTAGCTCTTTTTTTAATCTTCGATTATCTCGGTTAATAATAATTTAAAGGTCTTTATCTAGTTACTATAATTTATTTAATAAAGTTTCGTCGTTTTAAATTAATTAATATTAAACCTAGAAATAGAATAAACGAGTTTATTATTCGGTAGTTATTTAATTCTAGTTTTTTTCTCTTCTCTTTCTTAATCTTCTTTTTTAATTTTAAGATTTTAATTTTCTTAATTCTTTATTATAATTATAATAACGATATTTTATATTTATTACCTTAAATAGGAGTAATTAAAGGCTAGGTATCTTAATATTTAAATTATAATAATAATTAATTTATTATACTTTAGGCTATATTTTCTAATTTATTTTAAATATATATATAAAATTAAAAATAAAAAGAAAGGGTAGAATAAATAGTAATAAATCTAGAATAAATAATAATAATTTAGAGAAATAGGGAATTCTATTTATAAGAGTTATTTAACGCGCCGAAATTCTCCCGTATTAATATAAAATATCTTAAATATATAAAAGAGAATAAAGATAAATATATTTTAAATATCTCGAAATTATAATATAAAATATATAATAATTAAAATCATTAATACTTTAACCCTTAATATTATTTAATATTTATAAATAAATAAATATAAAGTTTTAAATTAAAAGCGTCGTTAATAAAGAAAGTTTTAATTTATATATTAACGACCGTTTTCTTTCCCGACCCTTATTATTATCTTAAATTATTAGCGGTAGCGAGCTAGTTATATAATTAAAATAAAAAAAAAGGTTATACTTTAAATCCCGTAAACCTATTATAATTAAAATAATAAATTATATTAAGAGGTTAATTAAAGAATCGTAGATATTAGGTTTATAATAATAAGTATTTAGATTTATTATATAAATAAAGTACCTTAATATAAAAGATTATCGGGAACTACGATACTATAAATAGAAATAAAAACTATATATAATTTATATAAGGAATAAATAATATAGAAGAAAGGGTTTAAATTAATAGTTTCTCCGAGTTAATTAAATATCGCGATAATAAATATTAACTAAAACCTTTCTTCTAGATTATAATAAATTATTAATTTAATTAACTACTTTATATAATTATTTAAATATATTATTTATTATTTTATTATCTCTAAAAATATTTATATTAAGGTATTTATCTTTAATATTTCCTACGTTCTTCTCTAATTTTTTATTATATTATTATTATTTTAAAATCCTCTTTAATTTTTTATAATCTCGAACTCTTTTTAAATAAATACTTTATTTCTTTATTACGTTATTATATAGTATTATTAATTTTATACCGGTTATAAATTTACGATATCGGGTAATATATACTTTATAACCCTCGCTCGTTATATATAAAAAGGTAATATAGATTTAATATAATATCGAGGCCGAATACCCGTAATAAAGGGGCCGCTTATATTAAAACGATCGAGATTTATAAATATAAAGATTAGTTTTAAGCCTGAGTAAATACTAGTTAATAAATTAGAATTATTATTATTTCTAAAGAGCGATAATATATTTAAATATCTAAATATCCTAGATACGGTTATTAATAACGAGATAACGGTAAATATATATATTAGGATATAATATTCGTTATTAGTTTTTTTATATTAAAGTATAATTAATATAATTAATAATTTATTCGTTATAATTTAAAATATAGCGCCTAATAACTCTATTAACTTAATATTTAATAAAGAAACTTATATAAAATCGGATAATAATAATCATAGATTTTTAAAACTTTAATATATATTTTCGTAATTATAAAGCGTTATTATAGATATTTTAATAAATATAATATTAATTAAATAAGAATTTATTAATAATTTTAATAAAGTAAAGTTTCTTTAAAATAAAACTCCGTTAAATACTACGATACCCCCGTTACTACGTCGCGCGTTAATTATTAATTTATTTAAAGAGATCTTAAGCGAAAGAGTTTAAATTAAATTAGATAATTTTATTATAATCTTTAATTTATAATATTAAGTAATAGGTCTTTTATACTACTACTATTAAAGTCTTTTTAAAATATTCTTATTTCTCGAATTTATTTAAACTCTTAAATACCTACCCCGATTATCGTAATTATTAAGAAATATATAAAAGAGTAATTATTATTTCTAAAACTAAAGAAGTAGGAGATTATAATAAATTTAATAAATTTAATTATAAAAGGGGCGAGGATAAAAAAGAAGGGTAAAAAAAAAATATTAAAAATCGTAATAAAAAATATAATTTTCTTCGATTCGTCGGAGTTGTTTAAAATAATTCTTAATTTTTCTTTTACTAAATCGAAAATATATATTAATATAATATATTAAATAAATAAACCTACGGAGTTATATTATTTTAAAATATAAATATCTTCGATTAAAATATATTTAAGCGAGTATAATAAGATACGAGATAATAAAACTATTATTTCTTTATTAAATACGGTCTTCTATATATATAGGGATTTAGTATATATATATATATAAATAATAAAATAAACCGTTATTTTAATAAAGTTACTATAATAAAGAAAGATTTTCGAAGCGATATTAAAGATATCGTAATATTTAAAATTAATTATTTCCGTACCCTAACTAGGATTAATATAGAATAATTAGACTTTTTAATATTACGTTAATTAATATCTAAAGAAATATTCCTTTCGCTTTAAGAATTTAATTAAATTATAAAGAATAATATCGTTTTATTAAAACCGAGTATATACTACGATTATTAATATAAAGATATATCGGTCTCTTTTAATAAATACCCCGCCGTATATACTTTAAACTTTATAGTTCGTAATATTATTAATATCGATATAAAGATAATTTACTTTTTATAATTATTATATCTTAACCCCGGCGAGCTCGAATTATATTATTATAGCTAGTCCCGTTTATTTAGTTTCGTTAGGTCGATTTATATCTCCTTATCTCTCCTTATATTTATCGATAAATTTGGTTTATATAAGAATATATACCGCGTTATCCTCGACTTCTACTAAATACTAGCGGGAATAATATAGTGGGAGTATAAAAAACGGGTAAATATCTTCCCTCTCGCGCTAGGTCCCTACGGAGCGGTATTCTCGGATATTATATAAATACTAGAGCCGAGCCTACGTTAATTAAATAATAGAATTACGATAAATATTAATAATATAAAGATCTTAGTCTATATATATACTTTAATATTTATAGGGGATATAGTATAATAGTTAAATAATATTAATATAATAATCGTTAAGGCCGATCGTAGATACGGTAAATATTTAATACCGGTAAATTAAAGAGTTAATTTAATATTCGATATTAAAATTAATAACCGATATTATTACCGAGTACTAGAAGAAAGGAATAAATATAAGGCGGCGGAAAAAAGCGATAAAACTTTCTAAATACTAGGAATATTATAAGAATAAATACTATTTATTAATATTACCCCCGTATTAAATATTATTCGATCTCGGCTATTAAATATAATATATTCTAAATTAATAAATATCGTTAAATAAACCTAGGAAATTCTTATTAACGCGGTTTTAATTAAATAAAGTCTTAAGGCCTACTCCGTAGAGCTTTATAACTTTCTATTTTTATTTAACTAGAGGTATATTTAATTACCCGCTATTTACCTTATTTACCTACGTATATAAAAATATACTCGGCTATTAATTATTTATTCTTTATTATTTAGGATATAATTAAAACTATAATAAATTAAACCTTATTATTTAAGAGCGGTAAAGATTATTTAATCTCCGTAAACGAAGTTAGATATAATAAACTTAATCGTTTAAACTTTCGCGATAATAATAATTAATAATATAATTATATTAAACTAGGTAATATTATAAGTAAACTATAATAATTTAAATATTATTATAATAACTTTACGAAAATCGTTTTAAAGATTCTACGAATATATATATATCTCGTCGACCTCCGAGTTTAAGAAAGACGGTATATTAATATTTTTAAAAAAAAAAATATTTATATATAAATCCGATACCGAGTAAGAAAGCGCTAGTAATTTTAAAGACTCGGTTAATTATAATTTAAATAATCGAGAGCTCGGTACTTTAAGCGAGTAATTTATAATAAAGAGAAATTTAATTAAAATCGTTATCTCCTACCGAAATATATAGGCTAGGCCGAATATATATATAGATTTATATTACGTAAAGATAATAAAGAAGTACGTAATATTTAATAATATTACGACTTTCAGCGGCGAAGATAAATATAGGTTAATCTTTTATTTTATTTAAATTATAATATATAATTTTCTTATTTATTAATTTTAAATATTAAGGGTTTTAAGGTAAATATAATATATATAAATTTTAAGAATATTACTAAAGCTTTATTTATTAAAGAATTAATTTATTAAATTATTCGCTTTATATTAATAGGTTCGTTTAAAGTTAATAAAAAACGATTAATATTAAACTTATAAAATATCTACGCCCGTTATTTATTTTTACTCGATACTTTACTATCTTTCTTTAAATAAAACTAGGGCGAGGATAATACTTTAAAACTCGTAATATTATCGGACTACGATTATAATAATTTAATAATTATTAATTATTTATAAAGAGTTTAGGTATTTAGATAAAAATAACCGTTATAACTTAACCGTCTCTCTTCTTACGAAGTATTTTCGATAATACTATAAGAGGTATATAAAGTTAATTATAATAAAATTAATATAATATTTCTAAAGGCGTATAAATTATAGTAGTATTAGAAACTTATATTCACTAATAAGTTAATATACTTTATTATATATTTTCAGAAATCGTAAATTATAACTTTAGTTTTTCGTGGTATTTTAAAGCGTTTATTTTACTAATAAATTTATTATTAATTTATAAAATATAAATATTTAAGGTACTATATTATATTTAAAATAAAAGACTTTATTTTAATTAAAGATAACTAGATTATATATCTAGATAAAGTATTCTTATATAAGTTATTTCAGGGTCGATTAAGGCTCTTCGCTCGTATATATTTAATAGAGTAATTTAGTACCCCGAAGTATAATCCTATTTTAAATACTCTTTATATAAAGCTCTCGGACTCTAAAACTATCGTCGAGCTACCTAGAATCAGAAATAAAAAACTTTATATTATATATATCTACTAAATTAAAAAATTAAATAGTACTTTGGGTAGTCTTCGACGAGGCGGATATACTCTATTACTTTATGAAAATCATAATATCTAATTTATATAAAAAAGTTATAACTATATTTTCTTTCTTTTAAAATTAGGGAGATAATAGACTTTAGTAGTAATTAAACTAAGAATTTATTACGCGGCTAATATTAATAATAATTTTAATAAAAATAAAATTTAAATCGTATCTAAAATATTATAGAGAACTTTATTAATTCTATACCGTAGATAAATTATATAAAATAGATTAGAGACTAGCTTCTAAATTAATTTTATAATTAAGAATTATACTCGAAAAGACGAGAAACGCTAGCGCCTTATTTAATATTAAAACTATCTAGAATTCTTAATATTAATTTAAAATTTCGAAAATATATCTACGAAAACGAGAAATACTATAATAAATAACTAGTAAAATATAAATATTAAAATTTTAACCTTTAATATCATTTAATATATATTAATAAATATATATAATTATTCGAGTATATAACCTAATCTATAGCGAGCGCTCTAAAGATAATAAACTCTTTCTTTAATATAACCGATTATAATTAATTTATCTCTCTATTAAAGATATCCCGAATTAACGGATTAATTATATTTTTAAAAAAGGTCGAAGGGAAGTCTTTTAAACTCCGTATATTTATTATAAAAAAGATAATACTATCGATCTAACTATTATTTAGTATTTATTTATAAAATATAAAGTTTAAACTTTACCGCCTAATATACTTTATATATTTTATAACTCTAGTTAATATATATAAAGAACTATATAAAAATATAATAATATAAACTAATAATAAAGATCGGGTATTAAGGTATAAATTAAATAAATTAATTACTAACCTAAATAAAGAACGAGTTTAATAATTTCTCTAAATCTAGTCGAAGACCGCGATAATAAATATTATTATTACGAATTTTAATACTTTATAAAATTATATTAATAACGCGTTTTCTTAGGTATTTAATATTATATTTATTTCCTAAATTATACCTAGTACTCTATTATCTTTAAAATCCTCTATATATATTCGTTTATCTCGCGGTTATTCTTTACGCCTTTAGTTTTTTTAATAAAATTCCTTATTATTTCTCTAGTTTTTAAATAATTCTTTAGCGCCTTACTCTTTATAGTTTAATATTTACTTTTTCTATTTTATTATCTACTAAGACTATATACTATATATAGACGGATCGGGTTAATTATATTTAGTATAATTTAATTATACCGGTCGAGGAGGGCGAGTATAGATTTAATATAAATTTAAATACTATTTATTTTAAATTTAAAATTAAAGCCGCCGCTAAACTCGTATTAATAATAATCGGAAGATTTAATAAAATAGTTATTTTAAAATCTAGTTATTATAATTTCTAAGATAAGATAAATAGTACGATTAATTAAGACGAGTTATTATAGATATAGAAAATTAACTAAAAGAGTTTAGTAATCTAGGATATATTTTTAATTAAGGGATTTTAGTTTTTAAATATAAATTAAATATAATCTAAACCTTAATTCTCGTTTTAAATTATATTATTACTACTAAATTATAAATAATTAAAATATTAATAATTATTAATAAATTAATTATTTTAGGTATTTTAATATAACGATTACTTTATACTACCTTTATTTATTTAAATCTAGTTAAACCGTAGTTAATATACGATATAATTAATTAATATTTTCGGAAAATAATATTCGGTTAATATTTATCTCTTATAAATCGTACGTCTTTTAAAAGCGCTGGAAAAGTTTAATTTAATTATATATTATAAAAGAAAAGCGCCTAAAGTATTAAAAAAACTTAATTTAATTATATACTATAAATAAAAAGCGCCTAAAGCGCTAAAAAACTTAATTAACTACTAGCGCAGATTATAGAACTAGTATAAATTATTAAATTTATAAACTCTCGCCTCGCCCTTATTATTCTCTCTTTATTTTATTTATTAATTATTTTCTTATATTAATTATTTAGGCCTACCTTTATCGCTTCTTTAAATTTTATAAATTCTATAAAAATAAACTTATCTCGGGAAGATAAAGTATAATAAAAATTACTTTAAAGATAAAAAGGGGTAGAGAGGGAGCCGAGAAATAAATCTAGATAAAAGTATAGGAGAAAGAATAATCTTAAAAAGCTTAAGAATAATAAATCGATTTCGAATTACTAAATAACGAAATATTTAGAATAATATACTAGCGGTAGGTAAGATAGATATAACTATAATTATTTATTAATACCCGGCGCGTATATCTTTAAAATTAACGACTTACGGTATTACTAAAATAATAAAAATATATTTTATTATTCGATTAAATAACTTCGAGATTATAACCCCTACTATTAGGTAACGTATTTTTAGATATTTTCTATATTACTAATTTACGCTAATAACGCGTAAAGTAAATAGTAGGTAATTTACGACGCCTAGAAATATATATTTATATTATGAATACCCGAACCGGTATAAATTTATTAAAGGGAATCCTCGGAGGAATATTAAAGTCATTAACCTAAATACTTTATTAATAATTTATTAATACTTTATTAATACTTTATTAATACTTTATTAATACTTTATCTAGTTTTTATTTATAATTTCTCCGAGATTTACCTCTTAATTTCCCGTTTTATCCGATATTCTACCGATAAGGTATAAATAAAGTCTTATATTATTTATATTATTTAAAAAGGTAAATTATTATACTTAATAAATATCCTATAAATAAAAATTATAATTAGAGCGCTTAGAATAATATATTATTAATAAATATATTCTTACGATATATTATTCTTAAAAAATAGTATTTATATTTAAATATCTACTCTTTATAATATAAAACTTCTAGTAAAAGGGCGGCTACGCTTTAATATAATATATAACTTATTTAATTATATATTATTCGAAAAGTTTATCGATAGTTAATAATTAACGTAATTTTAAACGGTAAAGTACTATTAGTTAGAATAGGATATTTTGGTCCTATCGATAAGAATCCTGTATTTAGGGTATATTAAAATAATATTATTCTAATTATAACCTTATAAGAAAAGCTCTATTTAATAATATACTTTATATAATAGAATATTATATATTTAAGATATTTATAATATTTTAAAATAACTTTATCCCCGTTATAATTTTATAAAGAATAATTTACTTTATAATATATATTATATAATATATTAATAACTCTAGAGTATATTAATATAATATTATTATAATTATAACTTTATAAGGAATAATTTATTTTATAATATATAATATATAATATAATAATAATTAAAAGCGTACGCGATATTATATTAAATATAATAATATTTTATAATTTATATAATCTCTCTTATAGTTTTCTCTTTATATTATTTTAATATAAAAATAAGATATTTATTTCTTTAAAATTTAATTAACTCGTTTATTTTTAGTATAAACTTTATATTTAAAGATTAAAAATAATAAGAGTATTTAAAATCCTTTAATAAACTCTAGAGATATCGGTAATAATTATTAATAAAACTAAATAAACCGTTAATAAAGTATTAATAAAATAATAATAAATTATATTAAACTCTCGTTTAAGAGAATAATTAAATTATATTAAAAATTATAATTAAGATATTATTATTAAATTAATAAAACTACGTAAAAGCGATTATAAAATTATAAATAAAATTATTATTTAATAATTTATTTATTATATTTATCCGCTAGTTTATTAAATCTATATTAAGTAATTTATATCCTAGTTTTACACGAGTTTTATAAAAGAGCCGCTTTATTTATTTATATATATATCGTTAAATAATAGGCCGTAGTCGTAAATAAATATTAAAAGAAGAAAATTAATATTAATATAATCTAAAAGGAAGGGATTTAAAATATTAAATAAAATCCTATTTATTTAATAAATAAAGACCGAGTAGACGGAAGAGGGGAGGATTTATTTATAATAAATTAAACTCTTTATTATTTAAGAGGAAGAGATTATACGGATTAATATAATCTATATTAAATAAATTCTTAAGAATTATCTTTTATTTAAAAAGTTATATTATATCCTTTAAATACTTTAATTTTAATAAAATATTTAATATTATTTAAGATATTTATATTAAACTTCCGAGATATATTAATCTTAAAGTTATAAAAAGAATTATTAAATTTAGAACGGAGTATTAAAATAAATTTAGTAATTATTTCTTAATACTAATTAAAGAACTTTATAAGAACCTAGTTTTTTAATTAATATAAAAAGTTTTTAAATATTATTAATAAACTTTATACTATAATATAAACCTACGTATTATTAGAAAACTCTATACTATAATATAAATTTAATTAAATATCTTAATAAACCTTATATTACGATATAAACTTAGATATTATTAATAAACTCTATATTACGAAGAAGTATATTTAATATAATAAAAAATAACTAAATAAATTTTACACTAGGAAAATTTAAATTAAATATATTTAATAATAAAATAATAAATTTAGTTTATTAAAAGGTACGCGTATTAATCTAGGTATATTATCGTAAAGTTTATACACGTATATACGTAAAAGAATAAAAGAGTAAGATTAAAAAGTTTATAATTAAATAAAGAGGAGGATAAAAGAGTAAAAATAAAAAATTTATTATTAAATAAAGGGGAGGACGAGAGAATAAAATTAAAAAATTTACGACTAGATAAATTTATATCGAAAAGATTTTAAAGATTATAAAAGGGAGGATAAATTTATATCGAAAAGATTTTAAAGATTATAAATAAAAGTATAAAAGGGTAAAAGTAGAAAATTTCTTATTAAATAAAAAAAATAACGAGAGAATAAAAATAAAAAATATACTATTTAATAAATTTATATTAAAAAGATTTTAAAGATTATAAATAAAAGAATAAAAAAGTTAAATAACTATATTATAAATTATCTTATACGAGTTTAGTAATATACGAGTTTTTATTTATAAATTTCTATTTAAAAATTAGGATAAAAACTATTTTCTTTATAATCCTTTAAATATAGGTTATAAATATAGAAATAATATATTTATTAAACGGGATTAAAGTTATTATATATAAAATAATCTTAAAATAAAAGATTTACGAGTAAATTAATAATAATAATTAAATAATAATATAAATACGAATTATAATTTACGATTACTATATAATAATTAATTAAATTATATTAGAAATTTAATTAGAGCGCGAATTACTAGTAAGAATAACTATATAATTAATAATAATTATATTAACTCGGCTAGGTTATAATGAAATATATTATATATAAATATAACGATATAATACGATTTACTATTTATAATTATTATGTAATAATTAATTAAATCGTATTAGAAACTTAATTAATATATAAATTATTAATAAGAATAACTACGTAATTAATAATAATTATATTATTAGATAATAAGAAAAGGTAAATATACTAAAATCTAAAATATATATTAATTATATATTCCTCTTCTTTTTAATTATACCGAGGAGGTATAATATATTCTTATTCTTTTTAATTATATCGTAGGAGATATAATATATTCTTATTTATTTTAATTATACCGAGGAGGTAAAGAGTTTAAAGGAGGAAATAAAATATTAAAGAAAATATAAATATTAAAGAAGGTATAAATATTAAGGGAGGTATAAATATTAAGGGAGGTATAAATATTAAAAAAGATATAAATATTAAAACTTTAAAGAAGGAAGTAAAGTTTAAAAGAGATATAAATATAATATATTTTTACTCTTTCTTCTAATTATATTAAGGAGGTATAGGTATATTATAAAATAAAATAAAAATTATTTTCCTTTCCCTTTCCTTCTTTAGAGGAAGGGGTAAAAAAAGGAAAAGATTCTTTATTATTCTCTTCCTCCCTACTCTCCTTATAGGGCTACTTCTATATAACTTATATATACACTTATATAGTTTATATATACCCTTATATATAGTTTATATATACGCGTATATATACTTTATTGATACTTTTATATATAGCCTATATATGAGTTTATTACTATTTTAAAATATGGCTTATTCTTACCCCTATATATTATATATAGTTAATACTAAGAGGTTAGTCTAAATTAAATATAAGATTTAATATTTTTTAATCGCTTTCTTAATTATCCTAATCTTTATACCATTTAATAGAGGATATATACGCGTATATATAAGCCATATATAAGGGTAGTAATAAGGTATATATAAATATATATATAAATTATATAGGAGTAGTAATAGGGTATATATATACGTATATATACCCTATATATAAGAGTATATATAGGCTATATGGGGGTAGTAATAAGGTATATATAAACTATATAAAAATAACCTTATAAAGAGAGTAAAGAGGAAGGGAATAATAAATAATTTCTTTTTTTCTTTAATAATCCTTATTCCTTCCTTTCCGCTCCCTTCTTTATTAGAAGGGAAAGGAACGGGGGTTATTCTCTTTATTAATAAATCCGGAAAAATAATTTTATAAAATCGTTATTTAATCGGTATAAAATACGTATTTTATATATTTCGTAGGTTATTAATAAACGAAATATAATATAATAAAATATAATTAGATCTAACTTATCTTAGCTATATTTAAATTATATAAATAATAACGTATTACTATATAAATAGTAATAAAGATAATCGAAGTATTAAAAACGCGTTTCTTTAAATTTAAATTAGATTTAGGTTAGATTTAAATTAAAACTAAATTTAAATTTAAACGGTATCTCTAACTTCTTTATAAATATTATAAATATACTCGGTAATATATTCGTAGATTAATATTCTTTTTTTATTATTATTTTAAAGATTTTTATTAATAGCCTTTAATTCTTAGAGCCTTATATCGATCGTAAATCTAAAAGAAAGTTAAGGAATATATAATTAAATACCGCGTTAAATAGCGGTAAATATAATTAAAATATTAAAAGTATAAGTCTTTAATAACGAGTTTAAGGATTAAATAAAATCTAAATTAAATTTAAAGAATATTTAAATTAAATCTAGGCCTAGATTTAGGTTAGATATAATACTCGGTTTTTTATTATTATATTAAATATAATAAAATAGAGGATTAGAATCGTAAACGATAATAACGTATTATAGTAAATATTATTATATATAAAATTATATAGAGGAGTAATAAGTTTTTTAACTTTTACTCGAGTCTAAATATCTAACGGTTTAGAAACGTAAAAATATTTTATTAAAATAACTAAATACTATATCCGTAACTACTCTAACCGCGCTTTTATTTAATATATATATTATTTTTTTAAATCGTCTTTATACTTTCCCTAGTATTATTACTAACCGTAGTATTATTAATATTCTAAATATTATTATTATATCTAGGATTATTACCTCCGTTAGCGCCTTTTATACTCTCCGCGTTCGTTATATTTATAATCTTAAATATATTTATCCTAAAATCCGCCTTCGATTTCCGCTTCCCCTCTACGTACTCTTTAATTCCGGTATTAATATATAGTATATATTAAAATATTTCTTCTAACTAGGTTATTTAATACGCTTTTTTCGGTATTTATTTATATAACCCGATAGAGTAGAGGGGTTTATAGAATAATTATAATTATATATATAAAATTTAAACCTACGCCTATCTGCCGCGTAAATTTAATTAAAAAATTAGATATATTATTCTCTATTAGTTTACGATTATAATTAATCTTTTATATTAATATATATATAATTACGACCCTCGCCTTATCGGTCTCGAAAAATACTTATATTTTAAGTTTAAGCTCCTCTCGGATATATTATAATAAAGAAAAGTTAATATTAAATACTATATTTAGAAAAGAGAATATTATATTTAATATATTAAAAGAAATAAGTTTAGGCTCTTTTATACTAAAGATTTTAAAAAAAAGAAGAATTTATTTATTTTATTATTAAAATTATCTCGATGAATAAAGATATAATTAATATATTTACCCCTTTATATTTCTTAAAAATAAAGGCGATAACCTTAAGTTTAGGGGATATCTTTTTAAGTATTATATAATCTTTATTTAAGATATAATTTTCTTATATCCGATTATTATCTTTATTTATACTAGAGGCCGCGGCCGTATCGTTAATTTATTTCTTATTAAGAGTTTTAAAGGAGATAACGAGGGTAGGTAAAAATCTATATAATTAAAGAACCCGTAGTATAATAGGTACTATATTAAAATAAATTAAAATTAAATATTTAGGACGTTAATATAGGAAAGAGGTATTATAATCTTAATATTCCTTTAATAATTTTACCGCTATTAGAGCCTTTCTAATATAATAATCTTTTAATTAATAATAATAAACCTAAATCGCGGCTAGAGTCCTAGTAGGTAAATAATCGTAAAGTTTTTTTAATAAAGTTTCTTAAATATTATAAGATATATCTAATTTAATTACTCTTCTTATATCGTAATATCGAGGTATAAAGGAGTATATTAACGAGGATATTTATTACCTTAATAAATCTCTCCTATACTTTAGTTTTTTTATATATCGGGTAGTAGTACTCGTAGACTTTTCTAAATTAATAAGTCCGAAGCGTTAATAACCGAATTAATAATTATTTTAATAAATATCTTTTATAGTAGTCTAAAGGGCTGTAATATTCTTTAGATTTTAATTAATAATTATTCTAAATATAATTATAAAATAGAAGTTATATTTAGGGCGAGTCTTCTTTATCTTTTAAAGAAAATAATATAAATCTTTATTTAAGTTTTTTACTTTATTATATTCGTTTATAATCCCGAAGTCGTATTAGAAATAATAAATTATTTCCTTTATAATCTCTTTTTTCGTTTACTTTATATAAAGATATTTATATTCTTCGTTAAAAACTTTATTAAAGACTAACTATATCTACCGTATAATAATTATATATAGCGATATATTTACTGCGCTCGGGGAATTATATTACGTAGGGTTAATACTTTTTTACTTTTAAATTATATTACTTTAAAATTCTTTTTATTATATATCGTCGCTAAGCTCTTCGTTACCCTTTTATTTATAATATAACCGTATTTTTATTATTATATTAATAATTACGAGTTATACTTTTAAGTCTTTAAAGTCGATTACCGATTTTAATTTATTAACCTAAATACCGAGATCGGGCGGCGGGATAAAGAATAATTTAGGCTCGTTAATTAATATAATATAAATAACCTTTAAACCCGGTGAATATAAATATTCGTAAAATTATCGATTCGTAGGATATTTGGAGCCCGTAGGAGTATTTTTATAATAATATCAAGACTTTATTAACTACTTCTTTTATTTACGTTAAATCTCTATTTATTTCCGGTATAAATAACGATAAAACACGGTAACGCCTATAACTTTATAAATCTTTATATAATTAGAATTAATTAGGGAGCTTAATAAATAAAATTATAAACTTTATATTTTCTATATTTATTTATATAGTCTAGACGAATATTATAATATCCTAAATCTTCTTCGTTATTTAATATAATTATAAATATATAGAGTTACTACTAGTAATAACTTAACTTTAATATTCTAGGAATTATTATTATATTATTACCGCGAGAATTATTAAGATAAACGATTTTCGCGAATATAATAACGCGTTCCTATATACTATCGTAAATATATTCGTATAAATAATTATTATTAAGTTTTTTAAAGCTAAAAAGATAATTAATAAATATAATATTATTAAAAAAGATATCGATTAATTATTATTTATATATTATAATTAATTTTACTTTCTCTTTTTTAACCCTATTATTATCTTTATTATTATTAATAACTAGTTCGGAGGATTCTTTAAATACGAATTTATTCTTTTAATTTAATTACTCGGAGGACTCCTCTAAAGGCTCGGGGGATTCGTAAGATTTTTTAAATAAAAGTTTCTTTAGAGGTTATTTTTATAATAATAATAATAAATCGTCTTTATTATTATTAAAACTTAAAAATTTTATCTAGCTCTTTAAGCTTTTCGTTATTAATAAATAAATTAAATCTTAATAAAAAGTATTAAAAGAAGGGCGATATTTTAAAGTTATAAAAAAAAAAAGTTAATCTCGAAGTAAAGAAAACGGGAAATAGTAGGTAAATACGAATATATTTTCGGTATTAATTTTTATAATAGCTCCTTTTTTTCGAGCTTCTTCGGGCGCGATAGTAAGTTTTTATTTATAATATATTAAATACCTAGAAAAGGGAAGAACGGAGGAGGAAAAAAATAAGTTTAAAATCCTAATAAAAGTAAATCTATCTTTTAAATTAGATTTATATTAAAGAATAAAGAATATAATTAATTAAAATTATCGTTTATAATAAATTTATTTTTTACTAAATTTATACCCCGGTTTTAAAAATATTAAATATTATTTTATAAGTCTTTATCTTTTAAAATATTTATATAATACGCGTCCTCCTCCGTTATATAAAAGAGATAATCGAGTATCGAGTCCGTTATAAAATAACGAATTATCTAATATCCTTAAAGTAATACGAATCGTAAATAAATTATACTAAATTTTTCGTCTAGTAAATACGCGGAGATTATTAAAAACTAGATCTCGTATATAAAATTCCGTAATATAAACTAGCTTAATATATAGTCGATCTTAAAGATTTAAAAAGACCGAAAAGAGGAAAGATTATAAACGGTATTAGTTTTTTATTTAAAAAGAGTATCGTTCGAGCCGGTTATTACTATTATTTAATTTTATAAATTAAAAGGTAGTATATTATTAAAGTTATTTTTAATTTTAATTATTTAACTAAAATCCTCTTAATATATAATAATATTAATATATATTTATTCGCCGAAGCCTAGATAATCTTAGACCTCGATTTACTCTTTAAAATTAAATATTAAATATTTACCTTATTAAGTTCTTTCTACTTTAAGCGCGTCTTTATAATTTCGTTAATATTTAAATATATCTCTTAGATAGCGATATTTATTAATAAATTTTTTAACTTATAATAATATATCGCTAATATTCGTATTATAAATTAATACGGGTATTCTTTTAATATCTCGGATAATCTAGTTAATTTTAAATAACTTTATATTGTATTTAAATAATACGCGCCGGGGCCGTAACGCGATAGTAGTAATAAATAAATAAATTTAATAATAATTATAAAGTAAAGAGGGTATAATAATTCGCGTAATTTAAATAACTAGTTATAATAAAATATAATAAATTTTATAATAAATTAAATTAGATCTAGTCTAATATACCGTAAATATCGGGCGATATTTAAATAAAATTATTAAAAGGATAAAATAATAAGTAAAAAGGTCTTTAAGTTATTATATACGAGTATATTTAAAAAAATCGTCTTTAAAAAGATAGTTAATACTTAATACTTAAACCTATATATTAATTATTTATACTATTATAATTTTATATAATATAATTACTAAACCGTATTAGAAATAACCTAGAGTATAATTTATAATATAATTAATATCGTAATTAACGGACTTCTAGGTCTTATATAACGGGCTTAAATAAAAGTAAATATTAAAAAATAATAAAGAAGAGTATTTATATATATAATATATTAATATTAAGCTAGCCTTCTAGCGCCCTAAATCTAGCCTAGATTTTATTTAAATTTAATTTAAATTTAATTTAAATTTAGGCTAGATCTAGGCTAAAGTCTTTATATATTATTAAACGAGGATAGTTTCTTATAAATTAAAGGTAAATTATATAAAGCTTTTAATATTATTTTCGCGCTCTCGATAATTAAAATTATATTTAATAATAATAAATTATCCTCCGTCCGCGGCCCTAATTATAATAAAGTATTAAAGACGGTAATAATTAAAACGAAAAACCTAATTAACCTTTCGGCTTCTAACGAAGATATTAAAGAGACGAAATATTCGGAGGAGGATACGACTTTACTCGATAATAATTATAATGATTTATTTAACTTTAAAGAATTACTAGAGAACGTTTAACTAATATTAAATATAATTAATTTATTTTTATTAAACTCTATAGAGGACTCGGCCTATATTCGTTATTTTATTAATAATAATAGTAGTAAGAAGTTAAATAAAGTTACTAAGATAATTAAAACGGTAATAATATTAATTATTAAGAATATTTATATATCCTCTTTAGAATATAATAATTTTCGGAGTAGTATTCGTTATCGCCTAATAGGCTAGTCTCGGCGTCGATATCTTTCTCGTTTAATAATTAAAATAAAGTTATTATTATTAATATATAAAAGGAGGCTACGTTTAACGCCGAGGTAGATAATATAATTTTATTATTTTAAAAATAAAACGTAAATAAAGTATTAAAGATAATAAAGGCGTTAAATTATTTATTATCTTTAATAAATATTATTAAAGAAGCGGGAATAATCCTTAAGACTTTAAAGAAAATTATTAATATATTAATTTTATTAAATTATATTACTTTAAGAGGAATTAAATCCTTTATTTTAATTTCTTATTAATTAATCTTTATAATTTAATAATACTCCTTTAAATCGAAAAAGTCCGTATTATTTTTTAAAAAAATACGGACTTCTTCGACTTAAAGGAGTATTATTAGGTTATAAAGATTAACCGGCGAGAAATTAAAATAAAGGATTTATAATTCTTTAACCTCTTTAAATATAAAATACGCTTTATTTTTAATAATAATAAATATAATATTTATTATATTATTTATATTTTAGGTCTCTTCTCCGATATTATTATAATAAAGTTCTTAAAGAAAGTTCGAGGTAATATAATATTTAATACGAAATTATTAAATACTAAAAGTATTATTAATAATATAATTAGGCTCGTTATATTCCTTTACGAGTATATAATTATAATTTATAAAGAATATATTTAATAATATTCGATTTCCTTTAACGGTCTTATAGCCCGAATCGAAATTGTATTAACTCCGATTTAATTTATCCCGATTAATTAACGAAAAGTTATTAATAATAAAATTACGCGTTATTTTAAAATATATAATTTTCCTCGTATTATTATATTAATAATATTAAATAAAGAACTAACGGTCTCTTAAATAATTAAATTTAACGCGGTCGAGAGTATAAATATAAATAGTAATAACGTCTTAGATTTATACTTTTCTTTTATTTATATTATTAAATAGGTTTCTACGCTATTTAATTATACCCGTCGATATAAGGGTTATATCGTTATATTCGTATTAAATTTATATATTTAGCCTCTAGAGACCCTTCTCGATAATAATAATAATTAACTCGCGGTTATTAATTATCGGTAAAATATTCCGTTTATTTTAAAATAATTAAGAGGGTAAACCCTCTCCTACGCTTCCGTAATTTAAAACGGCGATATAATTTAAAGTTTAAATAGGGGCTATATTAATAATAACTCTTAAAGTAATAAAAATAATAATAATTAAAAAGAGGGTATAAATAAGGGCGAGGATAATAATAAATAAAATAAAAGTAAAAACGATAATAATAATAATAATACTCGCTCGGGTAATAAAAAATCGTTATTTATATCGTTTATAATTATAGCTTATAAGGGCCGGACGGCTTTAACTAGTAATAATCTCTAGTTATCCGCTCCGATACCTATAATATAAATATTAATTATAAATTTTTTCGGTATTAACCGTAGGGGGAAAGTAAAAGGGTTAAAAATAAAAATATATATTATAAATTTATAGGGAGGCTTAATAAAGATATTATCGGCTTTAATATAAATAAAATTAAAATATAAAAAGTTTAAAGAGTTTAAGAGTTTTATTAATAATAAAGCCGCCGTTATTACCTACCCGCTTTAAGATATAAATAATATTTTATTATTAATAACTACCTTATTCGAATATTGAAAGTATTATATATTAACTATTTAATAGAGGAGCTCGAAAGATAGATTTTATATTAATACCGTTTTAAATATTATTCGCCCCGTTATTATCTTCCTTTTTATCGTCCTCGGAATTAAAGATCTCTAGTACCTTTTATTTTTAATTAATAATATAATCTATATATTTATATCCTTAAATCGAGGGTAGTATATCCTTTAGCGAATAAAAAAACGGTATTTCTTTTTTCTTTATAAAAATTATAAATATATTAAATAATATTTTCGTAAATTAATATTCCTTTTCCGTTATTATTCTAAAGATTTTCGTTAGTAACCCTTAATTTCCGGGGTCCTATATTAATCGTAAATCCGAAAGAAAACTAAAGAATATATAATTAAATACCGTATTAAATAACGATAAATATAATTAAAATATTAAAAGCGTAGGCTTTTAATAGCGAGTTTAGGGATTAAATAAAATTTAAATTAAGTCTAAAAAGTATTTAAAGAATATCTAGGCTAGATTTAAACCTAGATTTAAATTAGATATAATACTCGGTTTTTTATTATCGTTCCTAAATATAATAGAGTAAAGAATTAGAATTATAAGCGATAATAACGTACTATAATAAATATTATTATATAGAAAATAAATATTATTATATAGAAAAGTATATAGAGGGGTAATAAACTTCCTAGCTCTTATTTAAACTTAAATATTTAATAATTTAGAAATATAAAAAGGCTTAACCTAATTAACAGCGGTTTATTTTTATATTTATTTACTTTAACCGCTTTTCCTCCTAATATATATAATACCCTCTTAAATAATATTTTCTATATTAATAATAAACGCCGCGGTATTATTAATATTCTTAGTATTATTATTTCTTTTAATATTATTACCTCCGTCGGCGTCTTTTATATCTTTTATATTCGTCGTATTAATAATCTTAAACGCGTCCTCTTTAAAATTTATCTTCGATTTATACTTTACGTCTACGTACTTCTCGATTTCGGTATTAATATTTAATATATAATAAAATACTTCCTTCTTTTATTTTATCCGATACGTTTTTTTCGGTATTTATTTATATATCCCGATAAAGTAGAGGGGCTTATATAAAATAATTATAATCGTACGGGTTAAATTTAAGCCTACGTTTATTTAATATATAAATTTAATTAAAATATTAAATTTATCCTTTTTTAGTAATATATTATTATTATTAATTTTATATATAAATATATATTTAGCCGCGTCCCTCTTCTTATCGGTCCTAAAGAATATTCGTATTTTAAATTTAATCTCCTCTCGGACGTATTATAGTAAAAGAATATTAATATAAAAAAATTAATTAGAAAAGAGAAGGTTAAATTTAATAAATTAAAAAAAACGAGTTTAGACTTTTTTATATCGGAGATTTTAAAGAAAAGAAAGATTTACCCGTTTTATTATTAAAATTATCTCGGTGAATAAAGATATAATTAATATATTTACCTCTTTATATTTCTTAAAAAAAGAGGCGATAATTTTAAATTTAAAAAATATCTTCTTAAATATTATATAGTTTTTATTTAAAATATAATTTTCTAGTATCCGATTATTATCTTTATTTATATACCGGTTCTCGATCTCTTTATTAATCTACTTTAATTATACGTAGTTAAGGAGACGGAGAGATAGGGGAAATAATTATATAAACGGAGGAACCGTACTACTATAAATACTTAATTAACGTTAACGTTAGTCGGGTAATCGAGACGATTCCGTATAAATATAATATTATACTAATTATTATTTTAGTAAATTTATTATTTTATAAATTTCTTTATTATTAAGGCCTTCTAACGGGCGACGAGGGTTATATAATATATTTTATAATTATAAGAAAAACTAGTTTTAAAAATACTTCGGTAGAGTTTTTTAAATTCGATAAGATCGTAATCTTTTTAATTACTCTTCTTATACCGTCGTATTAGGAATTTAGGAAGTAAATTCCCGAATATATTTATTATATTATCGAATTCTTATAATCGATTATTTAAACTTTAGTATTTAATAATAATATTAATAAAAATCTTTAGGCCGGTTAATTTAAAGGGGTAATATTTATATTTAAAATTATTTTAAGAAATATCGTATATAATATTTATTAAGGTTATAATATTTAATAAATCGGAGTTAATAATCGTTCCGGATATAACTATAAACTAGAAATAATATTTAAAGCGAGTCTTTTTTATTATTTAAAAAGGATTTTATAAATCTTTACCTAGATTCTTTACTTTATTATATTTATTTATAATCGCGAACCCGTACTAGAAATAATAAATAATTTCCTCTTTAACTACTTTTTTTCTATTTTTTATAAAAAAATATTTATATACTTTATTAAAGATTTTATTAATAATTAATTATAACTACTATAAAGTAAATATAAATATAAAAGTATTTACTTCGCTCGGGAGATTATATTACGCGGCGTTAATAAATTTAATACTTTTTAATAATTTTACGTCGGAGTCGTTCGGGTTACGTATCGTTTATAATTCTTTTTTCGTTTATATATTTATTTAGTAACTAGAGTCGGCGTTATAATAAATAATTATAAACCGTACTTTTAAGGCCTCGAAGTCGATTATTAATAATATTTTAATATTTTAGGTATTAAAATTAACTAGCGGGATAAAAAATAATATAAATTTATTAATTAATTTAATATAAAAAGCTTCCGAGTCTAGTTAATATAAATACTCGTAGAATTATTAATTCGTAGGATATTTAGAGCCCGTAAAAGTATTTTTATAATAATATTAAGACTTTATTAATTACTTCTTTTACTCTCGTTAAATCTCTATTTATTTTTAATATAATTAAAAATAAAATACCGCGGAACTTATAGCTTTAAAGATTTATAAGTAAATAAAATTAATTACGAAATTTAAAAGATATATTAAAAGGCTTTACTTTATTTAAATTTATTTCGTCTCCGATAATAATACTAAATTATCCGAAGTCGCCTTTATAGAATAATATAATTATAAATATATAAAGCTATTACTAGTAATAGATTAATTTTAATATTCTAGGAATCGCTATTTTATTATTACCGTAAGAATTATTAAAGTAAATAATTTTCGCGAATATAATAACGCGTTCCTATATCTTATTGTAAATATATTTATATAAATAATTATTATTAATTTTTTTAAAGCTAGGAGGAAGGTAGTTAATAAATATAATATTATTAAAGAAAATATCGATTAATTATTATATTATAATTAACTTTACTTTCTTTTCTTTATCCGTATTATTATTTTTATTATTATTAATAGTTAATTCCGAGGATTCTTTAATTAAGAATTTATTTTTTTAATATAATTATTCGGAGGACTCCTTTAAAGGCTTAAGGTTTTAACGAGGCTTTTTAGTTAATAATTTCTTTAAAGTTTATTTCGGCGGTAATAATAATAAATAATCTTTATTATTATTAAGACCTAAAAGCTTCGTTAAGCGCTTTTATCTTTTTATTATTAATAAAAGAATTAAATCCTCGTTAGAGGTATTAAAAGAACGGGTATATTTCGAAGTTATAAAGAAAAGAGGTTAATCTCGAAATAAAGAAAACGGGAATTAATAAATAAATATAAATATACTTTTAATATTAATTTTTATAATAACTCGTCTTTTTCGGGCTCCCTCCGGCGCGATAATAAATTTTTATTTATAATATATTAAATACCTAGAAGAGGCTAGAACGGAGGAGGAAAAAAATAAATTTAAGATTTTAATAAAAATAAGTTTATCTTTTAAATTAAATTAAATATTAAAGAATAAGGGATATAGTTAATTAAAATTATTATTTATAATAACCTCGATTTTTGTTAAGTTTATACCTTTATCTAGGAAATACTAAATAATATTTTATAAATTATTATTTTTTAAAATACTAGTATAATACCCCTTTATAATATAATATATAAAATAATCGAAGTTTACATTTATTATTGGGTCGCGAGATATTAGATAATCTTAAAGTAATAAAAATCGTAAATAAATTATACTAAATTCTTTAAATAATAAATATAAAGAGATTTTAAAAAACCGGGTCTTATATACGAATTTTTTTAGTATATATTAATTTAATATATAATCGATCTCGAAGTCTTTAAGCGAGCGAAGTAAAAGAGGATTAAAAATAATTCTCGGTTTTTATTTAATACGAAGATTACTCGAATTAATTATTACTACTATTTAATTTTAGAAATCCGGAGGCGGTATATTATTAAGTTTATTTTTAATTTTTAACGGTTTATTAGAGCTTCTTTAATAAATAATAATATTAATATATATTCTTTCGCCGAAATCTATATAACCTTAAATTTAAATTTAGTCGTTAAATTTAATTATTAAATATTAACTCTACCGGACTCTTTTATTTTTAAACGCGATTTTAGGGTTCGGTTAATCTTTAAATATATTATTTATAAAATAATATTACTCTACGAGCTCTTTAACTTATTAAAATATAACGATAATAATATAATAATAAATCGGTATATATACCCCTTTTATATACGTGAGAGTCTAGTTATTTTTAAATAATTTTCCGTTATAATTAAATAATAAAAAGGGTTACTATAATACTATAACGATAATAAATAGATAGATTTAATAATAATCATATAATTAGAAGGGTATAATAATATATATAATAATTATAATCGCTAATTCTAATAAAGTATAATAAATTATATAATAAATATATTTAAATTTAGGCCTAGATCTAGTTAAAACCTACGAGTTAAAAGCTCGGGCGTTAATTTTTACGGGTATAATTCCCGAGATTTCGTCTCCTAATATAAGGCTACGCGGATATTAAATTATCCAAGATTTACCCGGTATATTTAAGGCTCTACTTTAAGAAATAATATTTATATATTATTTAATAAAAAAGAAATAAAAGAGTATTAAAAGAGATCGATATTAAATAATATAATATTTATATAATAAGGCCTTTAATCTAGTCGAGTTTTAAGAGATTTATATACTTTCGTATTATTAAATCTACGAATATCGTTTTTAATAAATTAAATTCCGTGAAAATTATATTAAAATAAATATTTCGAATATTAATATTTTATACCGTTTATAATTTTACGTTAAAATCCTTAATCTATTTAATTATTATTTTTAATATCGGTTATATATATTTCCCTAGCCCTTTCTACCCGTAGAACGAATATTACTTATATTAAAATTATTAAAATTATATATAAATCTATTATAGTAAAATCTTTCGGTACTATTTATTTAAATTAAATAGTTTTATTATAATATATATCGAGTTTATAACCCGAATATTATCGCTAGCGTAATTATCTTAATTAAATAAGAGTTAATACTATAAACCTACGGGGTAAAGAACGTTAATATTTATAAAATATTAATTTTAATATTAATTTCCTATTTAAATAATCTAGGGTTAAGGTTTATTTAAATTTAATCTAGATCTAGCCTAGATTTAGGTAAATCTTAATAATTTAATTTAAACGCGTCCGAGGTTAAAATAATAACTTTATTTATAAATTTATAAAATTATATTCCGGATAAATATTCTTTCTTTAAACTTTTTACTTTTAATATTAAATAACGCGAAGTATGTAATAAAACGATTATAGTACAGTTAATATAGTTTTTTTTAAACGAAGAATTATTCGGGCCTATTATAATACCTAAATATATATAAAGAGCCTTAGTTTAAATATAGGAAATTAATAAATATCTTTAACTCTACTAAAGATTAAACGGGCTTTATATTCGTTTAATATAAAATCTTTTAACTTTAAGAACTACCCGCGCCTAGTAATAGTAAATTAAATACGGATTAACTAGTAGAATTCTATACTATTTATTATAATATAAATAAACCGCCTCTTAAATATCTAGGGACTAATAAAGATAATAATAAAAATATTAATATTTAGGAGTTTATATAAATATATTAATAATTTATCTAGGCCCTCGTTTATTTTAATAAATATATTAGAACCGGTTATAATATCTTTCTCCGCGACTATACCGTTTATCTCCTCTAAAAGTCTTTTATCTATATTTAATTCTCTTTATATAAAATCTTTTACTAATTTTATAGAGCGAGACGCCGGCGTTATTATAATAATGTATATAAAACTAAATCGCGCGTAATATTAAAAACGTCGACGAAATACTTTATAGTTAATAATAGTAAAAGATATCTACTACCCGTTCGGTAATAAATTTAGTTAGACTATTATTTATTTATTTTCCGAATATTATATAATTAAAACGAGTATTAATATATACCTTAAATTTATAAAAATTAAAGTAAATTAGAAGGAGGAGGTAATTTTCCGTAATATAGAATAATATTAGTAACTAGTAGAATATAATATTTAATAGAGTATATATAATAATAACTAGATAATTAATAATCTCCGTATACCTAACGAGATTAGTTATTTTAATAATTTATATTTCAAATTATATTACTATAATATTATTAAAGTTATATACTTTTTCCTCGGTTATAAATTATTTAAAGATAATCTAGTATATATATTTATAAAGATTATAAATAATAGTAATAATAAGGTAGTTAATAAAATATATATTAATATTTAATAATAGGAAATATAATTATAGATCCTTATTAGAGGTACTATTATCTCTTTTATACTATCGTCCGACGAGATAATAATAATTTAATATTATAACGATCTTTCCTTCTAGCTAGTATATATAATTATCGGGAATCTCGATTATACGACGTGTAAAGTCTAAAAGCGACCTAGTTTAGTTTTTTTAAATTTAATTCTTTATATTAAAAACGGAAAGGAATTCGGTAATTATATATAATTAAATATTTATTATCTTATATTAGGGCGTATACTCTAATATATATATAACTATTATTATTTATTTAAATAATATACTAGAGTAATTAAAATAATAGAAGACCTAGTAATATAAAGAATTAATATTATATACGCGGATAATTAACCCCGAAGATACTATTTAATAATTATATCGTTTATAACCGATTACTTAAAATAAGTCTTAATAATAAGGGTAAAATAAAATTATTAATATTTAATATATTTAGTCCCGCCTAATAAATAAGAGGAGTTAATTAAAACGTAGGAGCCCCGGACTTATAAATATATATATCGAAGGATAAAAGTATAGAGGAGAGATCCCGACCTCGCTAAAGATTTAATAATTATTTATAACGTTAAAAACTTCACCTAACGTTATTATCTAGTTAATATCTATATTATCTTTATTATTAATATATTATACTAGTTTCTAAAAGGAATTATTATAAGATTAATTAACTAGATTCGGGATTTAATTAAAGATTATATAGTTTTTATAACTATTAAATAAATAATAAAAGGGGTAATTAAACCGAAGAAATCTTTAGAGTAATTAATAATAGAGATTAAATTAAATTACCGTTTTCGTTAAATACTAGGTTTCGTAGGGTTAAAATTATTTAAAAACTTTAATAAAATAAAATAATAAAGTAATAACGAATAGAAAGCGATATTATAATAATTAATAATTATTATTACTCTTTTATTTATTAAGCGCGTACCGGTTACCCTATATTACGCGCGGGCTATATATAATTTTATTATATTTATTTAATATATATCTTATAACGGCGATACTTTATAATATATATAGTACGCGCTCTACCGTATTTATAAATTAAAGGTAGTTTTCTATAAATACTAATCGAGTAATATTTCGGATTTAGATTTAAAAGACCCTACCGATCGGTATTTTAATATATTAAAATTATACGCGATAACGTATTATATTAAATATATTCGAAGATATAAAAGTATTTAGAACTTCGATATTTATTATAAAAAGGCGGTTTATAGGTTTCTTTTTAAGGAACCCTTTTTACGGATAAATAAAACTAATAAATTCGAGACGTAATTACTACGGTATAATATTATATATTATAATATAAGGGTTATATAGGAAGTTATAATAATACTTTCCGTTAAATCTACTATTATTCCTAATAATGAAATAAAATAATAGAATACCCGGTCGTATCGAGAGAAATTAAATTTAAATAAATATATACTTATTCTTAATAAAGATACGCTATTATATTACGGTATATAGGTACTAGATATTAATTATTATTATTTAATAATTACGGTAGCGAGGGCTTCTTACTTTAATATTAAAGATTTTATCGACGTTATAATAGTATTCGTATAAGAGAGCCGTAAAAAATAAGATAAAAATCCGGGCTTTATTAAAGATTAACGGAGATAAAAGACGGATCCTAATTAAGCGGGAGATATATATATTTTTATATATCGATTATTAATATATTAAATTCGTAATAATAAAGAGAGCCGGAACTTAAAGCGGTTTATAAAAAAATTAATTTATTATACTCTTAATTTTCGTTCTATTAATAAACCTTATAATAATTATATTTAAATTAATAATAAAGCGACTCGTTTATAAAGTTAAAGCGAGACCGAGTAGGAGGCTCTTTATATAATAATCGGCCGGCTTAAATTAATTATTAATATTTACGACTATAAACGACTAAACGATAAGGGTAAATATAGGGTATATATTAACGCGTTAATTACTTTATATCGACTAAAGAATAACGGGAGAGTCGACGATATATATAAAATATTCGAAGTAAAGTATATTTTAGCTAGTAGAATAAAAAAACCCCGAGAATTATATAATTATCGCCTCTTCGAAATATACGATATTATCCGAAGTATATATATAGTATTTATTAAACGGGAAGGATATTATTACGTAAATAATTCTATCGACTAGGATTAATATAATATTATTTATAATCCTAACTTTATAATAAAAGGTATTAAGGTAGTAGATTAATTTATAAAATAAATATAATAACTATATATTTATAAAAAATTACCGTCCGCGATAATATATTTATTATACCGCCTAATAATACGTATACCCCGGGCTCTTATTTAATAGTAGTACTATAATTATATAGCGGCTAATAATAATAACGAGAGTAACGAGTATAATATAGAGATAGATTATAATTAAGATATAAACTCTATTAATAATAGTTAATAAGAAGAGAATTAGAGGTTTTAAATTAAATAGGAGATTTATTAAATAGAAATTCTTAAAATACTACTTTTATAGAATTAAATAAAAAAAGAAATAAACTTTTAAATTAACCCTTATTATCTAGTACTCCTTCGGTATATATTTCGCTAGTAGAAATAAAAGTATTTAGTTTATAAATAAAGATATTATAATTTATCTTTTATAGGATCTATTTTAATCTACCCTCTACTAAACTCGTTTTAATAAACGGCCGCCGTTTTTAATTATATTTATAACGTCTTTATACTTTTATAATTTATAATATTATATAACCCGAATTCGATATTCGGATTAACCCTAGCCTAGATTTAAATTAGATTTAATTTAAACCTAATTTAGATTTAGGTTAAAACTAATCTAATATATATTTATTTATTATTATCGCGTATATAATTCTACCCTCTTTCTTATATATTAAAATAAATTTATTCTATATCTCGATTAATTAATATACTTTATATTATCGAATAATATTTAAATCTATATATATACGACCTAATAATATATTAAACGGTAACGTTAAATTAAATTATATCTCTTATATATTATAATACGATCTTAACTAGTTAAAGAATTTATAATAATAACTCCTTCGATAAGATTAAAGGTTAATTTTAATAATAAACTATATTAATACTTTTAGAGTAAATCTCGGTTATAAATAATTTACCTATTCTAATATACGAGTAATAGTATATATTAGAAACGCGTTAATTATAAGTCCTTCTAGTATATATTAATTAATATTAATTATTAATAAGGACGAAGAAAGTATATACGGAGGTAAAAAAGTCGATACCGAAACCGATAATAATAATATTAGGTTTCCTACCCCGAAGCGACGGAAAATAAATAATATATCTTAATTAAACGGATTAGGTAGGGCCACGCCATATATATATATATATATTTTATATAAGAGTTAGTAATATAACTAATCTTTTTATAATCCTTATTATTTATCGGCCGTTATATATCCTCGTCCTCGTCCTACCCTAGTTTTTATATATATAAATTAAGAGATATAAAGTCTTCTAATAATACGTTATATAAATCTTTAACGAAACGCTACCGTAATTATAACGCGTTATATTTAAGAAACGAGTCGTTATTATTATAGGCGGGCGTAGGACGTTATATTAAATCAACGTTATATATTTAAAGCTACGAGGCCGTTCTTTAATATATAAAATAAATAATATTAATAACCCTCGTTACGGGATATAAGAATTTAGAATATAATTTATAAATAAACTCTAATAAAAAAAAGCGAAGTTAGCGCTTTAATTTAGAAACTTTAACGGAATATTATTAATAAATATAATAAAACCCTCGGGCTAAAAGATAGAGTAGTAAAGAAGACTTTAAATCTAACGGAGGCCCGAGAGATATTAATCTACCGCGTTTAAATTAAAGATATACTAATCGAAATTAATTACTCGATTATATCGGTAATTACCGCGCCCTAATAATAATAAGGCTTCGATAAATCGTAGTAATATATTATATCTTTTCTATAATAGGACGAAGTATTAAAAAGATAATTACTACTAAAATAAAGAATAAAAGATAAATATATAATTATAATAACGATATAAATCTTAATATTTTCTTATTAAGATTTAATATTAATTATTAATAAACCTAAACTACCTTACCGCTTCCTTAGAGATCTAGTAGTAAAAATTATAATCTTACTATTCTTTTAATCGGACCTAGGTTAGTTAAAAACTTATAATAATATTAAATATATATTTAGGCCTTTAACGGGAACTATAATAATTATAGTTTATATTATCATTTATTATACTATTAAAGAATATGAAATAAGGAAGTAAATACGGATTAAATTTAAAGGCGAATATATTAAAAGTAAATTAAACTCGACCCTTTTCTTTATATCTCTTAATATTAATAAGAAATAATATAAAGTTATAAACTTAAATAAAGGAGACGTAGGAGGAATAAATATTTATATAATAAAGTATAATAATAGAGGTCTTATCGGGTAGGATTAATTAAGAAATAAAAAGAGAAAAGATACTAGTAGATAATATAAACGATTTCGTCTATAAATAAAAAGATAGAATCGATAATTTAGTCGGTTATAAAGGTTTCTGTACTATATTTAATTATCTTTTAATTATTAATAAAACTACTATAGATTCGCCGGCTCCTCGATAATATAATATACGGGAGGACGAAATAAATATTATAGAAAAAGATAATATAAAAGAAAAGAGTACTAATAAATCTCGGAAAAATAAATTATCTATTTTTATAAAGGTAAATATTTCTCTTATTCTAATAAAACTAAACTAGCGGACGAGGTATTAATAAAAACTCTAATTTATTAAATAATATTTAATAAGGTATAAAAGAAGGTAGAGCCTTTTATAATCTATTATTATTCCTCGAATATTAATATAGTTATTTAGGCGGATACTTAAATGGTTTTAATTAATAAATCGATAAAAAACCGGGGTAATAATATATAAAACGTAATAAATCGCGAAATAATATAGTATTATAATATTATATTTATTATAGATATATATTAATACTATATACTAAATAGTAACTACCGGTCTTTATTACGTAAAAATTTAAAGATATTAAACCTAACGAATAAATTAATTCCTTTAATATTAATAAGAATCTTACCGAGCCTACGTTATATATATTTAAACTCTTTACTATATACGAAGGCTTCCGAAAAAAGTTAAAGTTTAAGAAGAAAAAAGGGAAAATAATATAATAAAAAGAACGAGGTTAAGATTATATAATAAACGATACGCGTATATAAAACGTAGTACTCGAGACTATAAGAAAGAAGAGGTATATTATTTTAATATAAACTACCTAGGTTAATAACCTAGACGATAAATAAAAGATAGATTATATATATAATAAACTATTCTTATAACTAAAGATAATAGCGGTTTAAATTTAGCCTAGATTTAATCTATATTTAAACTAGATCTAGGCTAGATCTAGGTATAAGTTAATTTACGAGAATAAATAATAACGGTTTCTTAATAAATGAATTTTAGGATATCTATAACTCCCCTATAATATAACGAGTAGATAAAGTAGAATATATATTAATTAATCAATATATATATAAAGATTTAAATACAATAACGATATTAAAGGCGCTAACGGTAATAATTATAATAATAATATTATTATTACTTAAAGTATAAATAGTATATTTAAAGTACTATAGAATAATATTAAAGATTATCTATTTATTATTATTTACGCGTTAAGTATTAATTATACTAGAATTAATTATATAAGTATATTTTAAGTACTAAATATACTAAAATTAGTTATATAACTATATTTTAGTTATATAATATACTTAGAATACGGGATATGAGTAGATACGTATTTCTAGTATTTTATATAATTTCGGTATAAAATGCGCAAAAATCGGGGTTTCCGGACTTGTTAATATCGCTCGCGGTCGGTATTTATATTTACTTTACTCGGTTCGATCTCTTTATTTAATAATTTTAACTATTATACCCTTTACGTATAAAGACTGGCCGGAAAAGCGGTCGATTATATATATATAATAATTTATTAATCGTATATAGTACGTTCTATAATTAAAGTATTATTCGTAATTAATAAATTCGTTAAAATGAAAGAGAAAATAAGATTAAACCGCCTTATTATTTATTAAGGAAAAGTAGATATAATATATTACTTTCTAGATTATATATAAAGAGTATTATTCCGAAATAACGCGGTATATATAATATTCTTATTATAGTTCTAATATTTTTTATATTAATAACTTGTACCTAGTTAAAGTAGGTAAACTATTAAAGACGTTTTATATATTATAATTACTCCCTTATAAAGGGGTTAATAAAGAATTTTTTAATAAATTATAGAATCTATTAATTTATAATTTTATTTTATAATAATAGGTACTCGCTAGTTCTTTAAACCCCCGAAGGTTTATTAAACCTTCTATCTTTATTTATATTTAATATAATAAATTAAGTAAATTTAGATTTAATATAATATTTAGTTTTATATTCTCGTTAAATCCTTAATTATACGTATTATCGTTATTAATATTAGAGATTATTATATATCCTATATTACGGCCTCTTCTTTAATTATATATATCGTCGATAATAGGAGTCGCTAGATTCTTTATATTAATATTAAATCCCGAAGTTATCGGGTCCTAAATATTATAAACTTCTATAATATTTTAATTATTATCGAATCTTTTAATATTTCTAGTTCTTTCTTCTATATATATAATATTACTAGGATCTTCCTCCGATTAATTTATTATATATAAATTCTTATTTTAAAAGTTATCGTCCGAGTTTAAATCGTAGTTATATTTAATAAAATTAAATATTAGGAGCTCCTCTTCGTATTTAATATAAATATCTATTTCTATTAAAAGTCTTCGTAGATAATTATAATAGAATCGTTTATACTTCTTCTTATATAATTAAATTTTTGTTTAATTTATAATAATCGTTAAAATATCGCCTACGCGAGAAACCCCGGTAAAAAGGCGGGGATTAAAGGATATAAAACCTAGTTTCTCGGATCCTATTATATAAAGGATTACTATAGACTTCTCTTCGCCTTAATAATTATTAATAATTCTAGTATCTATATCTTTTAATTTTATAATAAACGCTAGCGCTTATCTCGTAAAATTAATTTATACGAGATAACCTACGAGGATAAAGATATCTTTAAATTTAATTCCTCTTTAAATATAATACTAGTAGAGCTTTATAGTAAATTATAACTCTTATTTATTTTGACCGGATTAAGAGAAACCTATTTTATAATATTATCCGTCGGTATTAATTTAAATAAAGTTTATAGAGGTATTAAATAAATTCTTATATACTTCGGTAATTATAACGATATTAGGGCGACTAGCCGAATCTATTATAAAGATAATAAAATTTCTATACTAAATTCTAAAGATAGTATTAATAATATTTATAATAATTCGGTATTACTTCGTTAAATTATATTTAGGGTAGTTTAAAATTACTTAATATTTATATATACTCTTATTTATCTATTTAATAAAAGGATTATACTTTATATTTTACTCTTTAAATAATAATTATTTATCGTCTTTTAATAAATATATAGTAGTTTTATATTATATTAAAGTAACGAAGAACTCCCCGTTATCGATTTTATTAATTTCTTAAATAATAATATAATCGCCTTTAAAATTCTTCTTTAAGATTATATAACCCGAATTAATAAAAGTTATAATAACGATAACGACGTCCTTTATAAGGATATTCTTTAAAAGTAACGATTCGAGTATTTTAAATATATAATATTCCTTCTTATTATCGAATATATCGCCGTTTTTAACTTTATAGAATATCTCGCGAAAGTATTTATAAAGTTTTTAGCGGTAGGTTATATTCCCGGTTTCGTTTAATTTATATTTAATATTCTCTTTCATCGTTTACTATAATTTCTTAACTTTTTAAAAAGTTATATTTTTAAATATAGGCCCCGCTCTACCTCTATAATCCTCGAAATCTATATTATTTATTAAAATAATATCTTCGTTATTATAGTCGATAAAATTATTATTATTATAATCCGAGCCTCTTTATTCTTAACTACTTTATAATTTATCGGGTTAAAAAGTATTAAAGCTCTCCGTTTAATACTTTAATATAACGTCGATAGAATTTAAATTAATACTCGTAGAGAGGAGTATTAAGAATTAAAGGATAATAGGCTTCGTATTAATATAAAATAAAATTAAATAAATTTAATAAACTCGATTAATAGTTTAATAAACGTCTATATTTAGAATTTATAATTAAAAGTTTTAAAGGAAATTAAGTACGAAGCTCTTATTTATTAAGAAATATACTATTTATATAATAGAAGGAAATTATATTTATTTACTATATTTATTACCCCGAGTATAGTAAATATACTATACTCGCTTTATTTACTATTATAAATATAGTAAATATACTCGTTAGTATCGTAGTAGGCGTAGTATTTATTATAATTTAAAGATTATAATATTATCCTCTCTCTCGTTAAACTTTAGTCCCGAAAATTTCTTAATTTCGTTATTATATTACTTTATAGAGTTAACTTTCGTAATTTAATATCCCGTCGAAAAGAATTATTAAATAACTTAAGAGATATTAACGCCGTAATATATTTATACTAGAGTTATATAAAAGGATCGAAGGCGTATTTTATTAAAGAATCGTTAAAGAAATATATAGAATATATTCGCCTAAAACGAGATTACGATCTCGCTATTTCTCTATTAATATTAAGTAGAATTTATAATAAATATTTATAAATATAAAAGGAAGTTCGCGAAGTTTATATTTAATTAATTAAATAATATACTCGAGTAGGTCGCTTTAAACGATAACTCGAGTACCTAAAAAATAAAGAAGAAAGACTAGTAATTACCGAGTAAAGAAATATTATAAAACTAGAGGAGGACGAGTAATAAGTTATTAAAGTTATGAAGATATCGTTTATCGACCTCCTATTTAATATTTCTCTTAAATAGTTTTAAATACCCGTTAACTTTAATTAGTTAAGTATTATTTATTCTTTCTACGACTCTAATAAAACTCCTAGAGGAGTTATCGATAATTTATAAAATTAATACTAGGCTCCTATATATTCTTTATTTTATTATATCTTTTTTATTTAACGAGGTAGTTTTAACCCTCGTTATCTAGAATTCCTTTTACCTCGACTCATCGGTAATTTAAGAAACCCCGATTTTTGCGCATTTTACACCGAAATTATACAAAATACTAGAAATACGTATCTACTCATATCGAGTATTCTAAATATATTATATAACTAAAATATAGTTATATAATTAACTTTAGTATATTTAGTACCTAAAATACACTTATATAGTTAATTCTAATATAATTAATACTTAACGGGTAAATAATAATAAATAGATAATCCTTAATATTATTCTATAGTATTTTAAATATACTATTTATACTTTAAGTAATAATAGTATTATTATTATAATTATTACCCCTAGCGCCTTTAATATCGTTATCGTATTTCGATCTTTATATATATATTGATTAATTAATATATATTTTATTTTATTTACTCGTTATATTATAGGGGAATTATAAATATCCTAAAGTCTATTTATTAAGAAACCGTTATTATTTATTCTCGTAAACTAACTTATACCTAGATCTAACCTAGATCTAGTTTAAATATAAATTATATCTAGGCTAGATCTAAGCCGCTATTATCTTTAGTTATAAGAATAGTTTATTATATTTATAATTTATCTTTTATTTATCGTCCGGGTTATTAGCCTAGGTAGTTTATATTGAAATAACGTACTTCTCCTTCCTTATAGTCTCGAGTACTAGATTTTATATACGTATATCGTCTACTATATAATCTTAACCCCGTTCTTTTTATTATATTACTTTCTCTTCTTTTTTCTTAAGCTTTAACCTCTTTTAGAAACCTTTATATATAGTAGAGAGTTTAAATATATATAATATAAACTCGGTAGGATCCTTATTAATATTAAAATAATTAATTTATTCGTTAGGTTTAATATCTTTAAGTTTTTACGCGATAAAAACTAGTAATTACTATTTAATATATAGTATTAATATATATATATAATAAATATAGTATTATAATACTATACTATTTCGCGATTTATAAGGTTCT
>JAABUS010001985.1_pt1 | contig 41064 bp, 42 predicted proteins | sample 5560161 | NCBI WGS metagenome assembly JAABUS01 (sample SAMN10711885, study PRJNA513376) | rock metagenome | isolation source: Antarctica rocks | place: Antarctica: Victoria Land, Trio Nunatak nord | collected 2016-01-04
CAATTACAGCCTATATCGTTTTCTTAGCCACTGCCCCCTAAGTTTCGCCCGACTCCCCTCTTCCCACCCCAAGCTCCCCCCTCTCCGCCCCTCTCTTTCCCTCTAACCTTCGAACACATTACTTAAAATCCCCTCACTCACCACTCATCAATCCCCCCTTCATAAATCATCCAGTATTCGTCCCATCCCACTCATCCACCTCACAATCTCCTCTCGGTTATCTTACACCATCCATCACACGCAACATCCTAACCCTTACCCCCACCCCCACCCCCACCCTCATTCTAGAACTGACTCTCGGAACTAGCAAAACAAGCACGAAGAAAGAACCGTACAATCAATGCAAGAAAAAAGGAAAAGAAAAGAAAAGAAAAGAAAAGAAAAGAAAAGAAATAGTAGCCTAACGTGAACGATGGTAGAAACCAAATCACCCTCAACTTTCCACAACCGCTCCCGAGGAGAGAGAAAAAATAAATCAAGACAACGAAAGTCAGATGTGCAAAACAGCAAAGAGGATTGTTTGAGGTTTAGATTGAAGAGCCGGAGAGAAAGAAAGAAATCGCCTATGAAGATAGCACCCAAACGACAATCAGAGAAAAAAGAAAAAGAAAGACAAACATGTCAGAGTAAAAAGAAAACGAACGAAAACAGGGAGAAAGAAGCAGGGGAAAGCGAAGGAGAGAAAAGCAGTGCCAGAAGCGGTACCGAGACAATCATCAACCACCCCCTCACACCCCCCCTTTCTCCCTACCTCCTCAAACCCCTCCGAATGGTCCTCCCCAATCCACACACTCTCCTCCCCCCCCCCCTCAAGAAAACCCACTCACGCCTCGAAAACCCACCGACCGAACCATGCTAAAGCGCGAAACACCCAGTCCGCCAGGATTCCTAACGGTCCACGTGTGGACTTAATCAATCCTGTCGGTGGAGGAAGCAGAGGCTGGGGAGAGAGGAATTTGGAGAGGTGTGTGGGGGGAGAGAGGAAAAGGGGTGGATTTGGCACTCCAAGAGTTTTTTTAGTGTTGGGGTGAAAGAGGACATGGCAAGGCAAGGCAAGACAAAGACAAAGAAAACAAATGCCGTATCCCCCAACCCATGCCCAAAATCCCAGAGTCACCAAAGTGGATGAAACGGTTTTGGCGAAAAGGAATAAAGAGGGGGCGTTGGATTATGCGTGAGATGAGCGTGGCGGGGGGTCAAGGTGGGTCTGGGTGGGTGTGAAGGGGGTTGGTGAGGGGTTGGTGAGCGTGGAGAATGGATGGTATAGCGATATATCAGAGTACATGTGTGAAAGATTCAACAAGGATGTTAACACGGTTAGTGAGTATCTGATATCGCTGGCTTGAAGTAGATTCTTGCTTATGGGGAATTGATTTTCTGGCTTTTTAAATTTTTGTATGGTGTCTCGTCTACCGTCAAAGGTTCATTTCTTTCGTCTCGAGCGTAGGGCTGGGATACTTTGATGCGTGTCTTCTCCAACCACCAACATCTCCAAGCTCTTTCGACCTCCACTGGAACCACCCTAAAGTCAGTAAACAGCCCCGAAACCCCACCCGACACTTAACACCCTCGCCGCCAGGAAACACGCCAGGCCACCCGCATAGCACATACCGGTAAAAACAACCAACCCCCAATACTTCCCGCCATCTGTCACCAGAATCTGCCCGGCAATCGGGATTCCCGTCAGACACCCAAAACTTACAATTGTATAGCACGTCGCGTACCACCGCCCAAACTCCTCGGTCTCGCACAGCTGGCCCACGCAGACGGGCGTCAGGCTGATATTGCTGCCGGATGCAAAGCCGAAAAGGACGCCGAAGACGCAGAGGCGCGCGATGCTGCTTTCGGCGGTGAGCCAGATGGCCAGGACGCTGACGAGGCAGAGGAGGACGGTGACGATCATGGTGTTGAATCGGCCGAATCGGTCTGCGACGTAGCCGGGAACCCAGCGGCCGAAGAAGGAGCCGGCGTTTACAACTGCGAGGATTTGATAAGAGAAGGTGGGGGAAATGCCATTGGCGAGGGCGTAGGAGGAAATGTAAGAAAGAGGGATGAAAAGCCCCCATTCGACAAAGAAAACGCCGCCTGTCGTGAGCGCAAAAGTCGTGTTTCTAAAAATGCGGAAATCAGGCCACACGTTGCCGCCAACTTTTGGAGGCAGCCGCGAGCGGATCAGCAGGTTGGCGATGAGGAGGAGGAAAAGGAGTATAAAGGCCATAATTCGGACGGCCCATCTGTACCCGAGAATGGGGAAGAGCCGTTGGAGCATGAGGGGAAAGACTATGCCTCCAATGGAGCCGCCAGTAGTAGCGAGGCCGGTTGCGGCGGCGCGGGAGGTGAGGAAGAAGTGGGAGATGGAGGAGACGGCGGGAGTGAAGATAAGGGAGGTTCCGACGCCGCCGAGGATGGAGAAAGTCAGGATAAAGTGCCAGTATTCTGCAAGATGAGTGGAGTCAGCAACGTTCCGTGGAGGCAATGAAACGGAAGTAGAAATTTAGGTTTAGCCCGGAATTAGTATTCCATTCAAGGTAGAGTAAGAGATAGATATAGCATACCAGTACTCTCAGCAATCCCTATAACCCCAACAGCCAGACACACCGTGCCCGCCACCACCAACCATCTCGGCCCCTTGGCATCAAACACCGGCCCAATCTGGATTCCACAGAAGAATGCCAGGAACACATAGAGACTGAAGATCCAGCCAATGCTGCTAGGCGAGTAATGTGCCAACTGATGTGTGCTGAGGTAGGCCTGTAAAGTGCCAACAGTGTTCATGAGGCCAAAGGCAGCCACCATGCCACTGAAAGAGCCGAGGACGACGAGGTAGGCCTGTAGCCCGCCCTCTGGATAGGTGACTTCGTCTGGAGATCCATGGGCTGGAGAAAGGGCTTCAACATCGTGCTCGACAGCGGAGGGTGATGTGGTGGAGCCATTGAGTGTGACTACAGTCTTTTCGAGGTCCTTGTCACCAACCGGCAATGACGTTTTGCTCCCGCTCTCGCATCCTATGGACAAGTTTTCATCGTGGACTTCCTGTCCATGGAACTTTTGGTTCATGAGCTGCCCAGCTTTCCTCCGCTATTATCCAAGTCCTTGCAATTTTTCCCTTTACTTGAAATGGAGCCATTGCGAGTTGATCTGGTGGGAGATGTTTGACACATGTGTAAAAGTAGCGCTGCATTGGTACACTGGGAAGGTTCCATAGCGGATGTCTATAGCGTAATGGCGAGGGTGCCGATAGCCGGAGCTGTGAGTGGTTGAGATTTGCGTGTGTAGGTTGAAGTTATTATGAATCACTGAGAAATTGGGAAGCGTGGGATGAAGATTGTGTAGTCGATGGCATGGAGGTGCTCGGACTTCTGTTACACAGGTGGTGCATCGCGACCAGATGCAACTGTTGTTGACTCGTACTTCATGCATTGACTTTGGAAATGGATGAAAATTATTGTATTAGATTGCGAGGATATCAAATTTGTTGCAGTCATATTCAAATCAGATTCTGTGCGAAGACTCTATATTTGTTTTATTATACTATTTAATAATGAAGCGTATACAGTGCCAAGTTTGCAATTGAATGCCTGGCATTGTGCGAGAACACAACAGAAACTATCCAATCCAATCCCATCATGCCTAAATACACAGTGTTTTCGATGCCCTCCTCATTATCATCGAAGTTCATGTAAAAGGATATGCGGTGAAAGAGAAGCATGTCGTCCATTCGTACTCCTTCCTCCGTCCCTTGATTTCCTCCTTTTGTAACAACATAGCGAAAAGCCGAAGACGCTGATTGATTTTATAGCATGGCGAAACCAGCGGCAACACCGACGGCGACACCGACGATTTCCTTGTTCCAGCTCATGAGGCTGGCAGCACCCTTGAAAGTAGCAACAGGAGCACCAGTGGCGAAGGTACCGTTGGCGGATGGGGATGGTACAACGGAGATGGAAGCGGGCTTGGTTGGGGCCTGGATCTGACCGTCGGTGATTTGAGAGACGGGTGCGACGGTGGTGATGGCCTTGGAAGGCGCTTGGATTTGACCGTCGGTAATTTGAGAGACGGGTGCGACGGTGGTGGTGGCCTTGGAAGGCGCTTGGATTTGACCGTCGGTAATTTGAGAGACAGGTGCGACGGTGGTGGTGGCCTTGGAAGGCGCTTGGATTTGACCGTCGGTAATTTGAGAGACGGGTGCGACGGTGGTGGTGGCCTTGGTTGGGGCTTGGATTTGACCGTCGGTGATCTGGGAGACAGGTGCAACTGTGGAAGCTTTGGTGGCAGCCTGGATCTGACCGTCTGTGATCTGAGAAACGGGGGCGACAGTCGATGTGGCAGCCTGAATTTGACCGTCTGAGATTTGGCTTTGCGAAGCAACGACGGCGGCGAATGCCAAGGAGAGGAGGATGTTCTTGATGGAAGGCATGGTGAAGGTTGGTATATTAAGAAGGATTGGGTGTTGGAGGTTGCGAGAGTATATGTGCGGCGTACAGCGAATGTCTTGATCGTCGAGTGATCAGAAGCGAATGTTGAGAGCGATTGGCTTTGAGAGAAATTGGACTGTGTACGGGAAAAGCAGATGTTTGTATGATGAAGAAAAAGAGAAGAGGGAAAGGAGAGGAATGTAAAGGAAATAAATAGATTAGCAGTCACTCCACCAACGGCACAACACGCAGGATTGTGCTGCATGGGGGGTTGGCGGTGGCGGGGCGAACTCGGACCAACCACCCAACAGAGATGCGGCGCCAGTGAAAAAGGCGAAAGGGGCTAAACCTGATGCATGATCTGATGGCCGGGATAAAACACAAGAATAGCCTTGTTGCCCCTAGCATCACACCACATCCTTACGACTCTACTCCGTACTGTGTAACAAACACTTCCTCTGCTTGTCCGTCAAAACTCGAGTGGTTGAATTCCCACGGTTCCCCTCCTCCAACTATTTCTGATTCGTTGTCCCACAAACGCCCCCATGGGTTGCGTATGGAGACCGAAGGGGGCTGCGATAGCAGCGATAGTAGCGGCGAGTAGATCCATGCTTGGTTAGGTTACGGCTTCGCGCTAAAGTCAATTCGATATCGAGTTCCGTAATCGAACCGAAAGCTTTCAACGGATTATTGGAGGATTGTGGGCGTTTTGAGCAGGAAAAGAACCGAGTTCTTCATTAAGCAACAAAGCGCAACCTACCACGATCATTTGACACTACTCTTTTATTTTTGTACTGTTATCGGAATCGTAGAGCAATGGACATGATAGTAACTCCGTACGAGTATATCGCAAGGCCTTCCTTCCTGGAGCGATATGCTCGTATTCCCAACCTTGCTCCTTCACAATTAGGTGGGAAAAATTGCGCGATGGATGACTAGCGCTCAGAAAAGTGGTGATAAAGGGGGAAATTGGCGATGGATTAACCGGCTCCAGCTAGCTCCAAAACGGAGTAAGCTGGATGCAGATCTCGGTCTACCATGCACACACATATCATGAAACTGGAAAAGCAGCGTTGCGTGGAGACGAGTGGGGTAAGGGACGAGGCTACGAGAGCCTACGACTCTACGAGGTTACCTTGGGAAGCCCGGTTGGATCGTAGCGTCACTCAAATGGCTTCCTGCATACGGAGGACGGTAATGTGCATCAACAACCACCACTTGATGATCTTGACGAGGAGGCTCAAGCTATGGTCTCAGCGATAAAGACAAGTAATCCAAAACTTACAAAGCACCAGAATCCGTGTCTTGAAACTGATGGGTGGTTGAAATGCATCGGAGAGGCAGAAAACCGTCAGCTTTCTGGACTCTTCATCCTTTCTCCAGCCCAGCACTCTATTTATAGTAATCATGACCAAATCATCCAGACCATGGGAATTCCTATCCGGACCAAAGCCAGCCTCCCATCCAATTTCCCAATGTGGTAGCGTATTGATATGCCCAAAACCTGATGGCCAGAACTCCATGAAAATAATACAGCCAGTGAGAGCCTCCCCAACAGTCCTATTTACGTCATCCAAACCGTTGCTGCAACAAGTGCAATCATGACCCAAAAGCCGGAAGCCTCCAAAAGTATCTGGACGCCCGAGGAACTGGAATCGGTTGGACTGGTGTCGCTCGTGCTGTCATCCGTTCCGTTTGGAAGTGTTCCGTTGAGTATGATCGTTTTGGTTCCGTTTACGTCTGCGATGTCGACCAGACTGCTGTTCAAAGACGCGGCACTTCCATTCCCTAAGACGGAATCAAGGTAGGTCGAGTTGTCATTGTTATCGCATCCACATGCGTTGTATTGTTGACACAAACATGTTACCGGGAGGCTCTCGTTTGTCCCTGCTGGCTGCGACGTGTTCGAGGCGTTGTGGTAGTTGTACGGGTGCGAGTAAGGATAGGCATAGGCTGCACCGAGCCATAACCCAGGTAACAGCCCTAAAGCTGCTCCACCAATGACATATGGCGCGATGCCACGAGGCGAACTTGAGCCAGCTCTATATGCTGATGTTGAGCCTCCACCATAATATCTACCACCACCGTATGATGGTGCCACTGATGACGAGGAGCTGCGAAATCGGTCAAACGTTTGACTCCCACATGCAAAACCGGAGAAGCTTACCTCGCTGTGCCTGTATTCCCGGAACCTCGACTTCCTGAAGATGAGCCTGCCGTAGACCCACCAGATGAGCCCGATGAGCCCGAAGATGTTGAACCGCCGCTACTACTTCTTCCTCCACCTCCTCCACCACCGCCAGAACTTCCCCCGCCACCTCTCCTCTTCTCCCATTGACTAGCCAGCGACTCATCGAATCTTTCAGCCAGTGGCGCATCTACTGCCTCTTCTGCATCCGCTTCCTGGCCGGAGATACCATGATTTGGGGTTTGTATTGATAGCGAAGAGGCGACTGATGATCCTGCGAGCAGGATAGTAACTGATGATAAGAACCTCATAATAGTATTATGCTGCGCTTGTGAACGTATGCTCAGGACACAGATGTGGTTGGAGAAGAACGGTATGGGTATACACTCGTGAATGAAGTGAAAGAGGTGATAATTCGTGTTTGCCTCCAAAATTGGTGATACCGCAAGCAGATTTGAAAATCATTATCATCGTCATAGCATGGTCTTAGTGTGTAGGTTGTCGGCACGACTTTTGCCGGTACAGCCCGTAAGGCTGATCCTGGCCCATGACGGCTAGTCACATGTTTGACAATGCCACAACTCCGGCCCTGAAAACTCATTCGAGGTCGCAAGAGGCGATTCGCTCGAATAATCACTGTACGGTATGCAACATATGGTGTGCTCATTCATTCTTTGGTCCCGTTGCCTACCGATGCAAAGCCTTTAGATTACTTCGTTGTCGTGGCTGTGCTTTCCGTATAACCGTAAGGAATGAGGACAATCGACAATTGCACCTCACTTTCTTCAATGCCTGGCCGAAAGACCGACGAGCTACTCAAAGCTTACAGCACATTCACTAGGGACTACCTTATACTTGAGAGCAAGGCTTGGCAGTATCCGACTCTTGTATAACTTAGTCTCTCGTTCTATCGAGATCTTTTCAATTCTCATCTTTATGTTCGTCTCTCATCCATATCTCATAAGTCCCTCACGCTGGCTCTGGATCTAATGTGCCGTTCGTTATGCGGAGGAGGTAGTGGAAATTTCCCCTGGGGGAAGATGGCCGATGCTCACAAGGTTGTTACGAATCGGCCAAAAAGTGAGCACACTTATGAACAATTCTATTCAGGTACTCCGTATGTATAGCATATTTCAACAAAGACCTCTTTGTCTCTTGCAGAATTGCTCATCTACCTCACTATCAACTTAATATTGATGTTGATCATCTGCTTCCGGCAACTCGCGGTTGAGGAACCAGCGTTTTGGAGTAGACCGCTTGAAATTCTGAGGGTCTCGTATAATCATTGGGAACTCCATCTTATAAGCCATATGCTACGGAGTACTCGATTTCATTCCAAATCGACTTTTGTCTAGGACGGTTTCACTCGCCTTCTAGAAGGGGCGAAACGATTGCTAATTTCTTTTTTTACCGGACGACTGGGTAGACTCTGTAACCAACTCTACCGAGTCCTACTTTATCCCTTCGATTGGGCAAAGTCTCAGAACAACCTACTCTGGAGACTTTGCCAAGCTCTGCTACTTCGCTGCCGCTTTCGCAGTTAGTTAGAGTATCCGACATCGTGGTTTCCCGATTCTTGACAACTTTCTACTGGGTAATTTATACATTATACGGCGTTGTATTTGTTCATGGCATTCGAAATTGGCATATCCGCCTGACACGCTGCTCTCCTGTGCACTTCTGGACACAATAATTCATCACGCATCTTCCTATCTATCGACAATATACGAAGTTATACATTTCAACGCCCTTGGCAAGAATGAAAGATGACTTGGTGTCAAGTACGCCCTACTAACCTCTACTAGAACAAAAAACGGTCCAGAACGCAGTGGTATTTGAGTGGTTCCGTCCACACGTGGGTGCTCCCTGGTGTAGACTACCTTAGGGTGGTGCTTCTTACCGCTTGACCACGCGGTACGGAATACTTGGCAGAAAGTCATCCGTAAGAGTTCTGCCCAACACAGGTGGGTTCATAGATAGGACTTACTCTACGGAGTATCCAATGAGACACGTGCCAAGGCTGACAGCGGGGTCCAGTGTTCGAAACTACCTTACCTTATCGGGAGGAGCCAGTGAGAATGAAGCTTAGATCACCCAAGACTTTCACCCCCACTTTGATTTAGTTCGATCAAAGGCCTTTCATGTATACAACACACTACAGTACAACCCGAAGGTGCTTTGCATGCCGTGCGACTATGCGCCCTGAAGCAGGGCAATTAATGACCAATTACAAAGTACTTGTAGACGGGCTCTCCCACTTACTTTGCATCGTTTATCTCTCTCTCTCTTTGTATCTCCTCATTTCGCAGATCTGAGATAATTCTCCGTTGAATCGTAATATACAGCTGGCCATTGGGGCAGTCTTCATAGTTTACCGCATCTTTTCAGCACCTAATGCAGGTTGAAAAAAGTTTATTCAGCTGCGTTATGCTTTACTCTTGAATACCAAGTCAATTCCTCTGAAACAAAAACTCAGATCTAAACTACCATTGAAGAAAATTCAACCGCTTAGCTTGTTAGGAATTGTCGGCAGCAAATTCGAAGTATATACGCCCGTTCTACGTTCGACAATACTCTGGATCTATAGACCCCAAGTCACCAAAGGCAAACACCGACTACCGCGACAATGCCTATCTTCATGAACCCGTTCCAGAAGCACGATGTCAGTGACTTTCCTGGCGTTTACGTGCCACTCGATCAATCTCGACGAAACGCTTCAGTCGTAGCGGACCATGACAAGAAGCTTGGAACATACTCCAACGATGCCGCTGCCCTGAAAAACGCCGAAACGGGCATGACCCCCAGCCATGGATTCAGTGCATACACCATTGAGGGCCTCAGAGCCGAAATTGATCTCGGTACGCTGTACAGCTCGATCCTATGAGGAAGTCCCTGTTAACTAATCTACCAGACATTGCTGCTTCCGGCCATGACACGGCTTATGATCGTATGTGAAGTCAAATTCTTTGGGTCCCCTGATTCAGAGTGGCTATCAGTTCATGTAGAACGTTAGTCTAATTGGGTACAGGCAAGTCAAAAGTAATCAACAAGGCCATCCAAGACATTGGGATGGGCCCATACCAATGGCAACTTTTCGTGCTCTGCGGATTCGGATGGCTTGCAGACAAGTAAGTACACCTTGGTCAGGGCACGGTGATGTAAGAAGGTTGATTTGGCTAACCGCCTGAACTTCTAGCATGTGGCTTCAGGTAGGCCTCGAAACCCAACATTCCTGTCCTCAAAATGCTAATGGTAAGTTCAGGCCGTTGCGCTTACATTGCCAAGCTTAACCCTGGAATTCGGCCCTAGTGTTATTCAAGTCCGGTACACAACGTCCTCTCTGTTCATCGGGCTTTGCCTTGGAGCTTCCTTCTGGGGAATCGGATCCGACATATTTGGTCGACGTCTTGCTTTTAACACGACATTGTTTATCGCTGGTGTGTTCGGTCTTGCTGTTGGGGGTGGCCCCAACTGGATTGGAACCTGTGGGCTCTACGCAGCATTAGGTGTCGGAGTAGGGGGAAAGTATGATTGACAATACTAATATCCGAGTGTGCTTTGCTGAGATATTTGATAGTCTCCCAGTAGACGGGGCACTGTTCCTGGAATTCCTACCTTCCGCATCCGGGGGACTGTTGACCCTTCTTTCGGTCTGGTGGCCTGTGGGACAATTGATTGGCTCGCTCAGTAGGTTGCCCGTTTGATTAAAAACGTTAGGTATCTAATCTGTTGTAGTCGCCTGGGGTTTCATCCCAAACTACACCTGTGACCCGACCCTCCTGTCTTGTAACGTTTCTCTTCCGGGTCAGCCGTGCTGCCACAGTGCAGACAATAAGGGATGGAGGTACCTTATTCTTACCATTGGCGCGATAACGTTCTTGATGTTCATTGCCCGCTTCTTCTTGTTTCACCTTTTCGAATCTCCTAAATTTCTGCTCTCTAGGGGTCGTCAGGCAGAGGCTGTGGCTACCGTGCACGGCATTGCTTACAAAAACAAGCGCACCACATGGTTGACAGAGGAGATCCTAAATGAGATAGGCGGAACTGTCGTAACGGCTGGAGACCTCAAGCTTTCTTATGCTGAAGTCGTCAAAAGATTCTTTAGCAAATTCTCTGGTGATCGGATTGCACCTTTGTTTGCAACCAGGAGATTGGGACTTATGAGTACGTACCGTTTCCTCCTATCTTGGCCCTCATAGGTTTGCGGGACTTGGAAATCCTGTCTTTCCGTCTGCCGCCCTCCAAAGGCCAAAAAAAGCTGACATTGTGTAAAGCATGCCTCATCTGGTTCTGTTGGGCCACTATTGGCATGGGATATCCTCTTTTCAATGCTTTCCTTCCGCAGTATCTCCAGAATGCTGGGAAACACCAGGCACCAACACCTACCAGCATAGTCTATCGTAACTACGCCATCACATCGATCGTTGGCGTACCAGGATCATTCGTCGGCTACTATACTGTCGATATCAAGTATATCGGCCGCAAGTACACGATAGCTATCTCAACGTTGCTGACTGGGATCATTTTGTTTCTGTTCACTTCGAGCTCCAACCCCCCGTTCCAGCTTGCCATGACCTGTCTCGAAGCGTTCTTCCAAAAGTAAGTGTATCTAGAAATTAATTCTCCCTGACCTGAACGAGGTTTCGCTGTTTGAAGTCTTCTTCTGAAGTCAAAACTACGAAGATGTTCCCCATTTCTTATGCTTCTGTCTTGAAAGAAAGCTGCTAATAGGAATTCTTGTAGCATCATGTACGGGGTTCTTTATGCATACACGCCAGAAGTTTTCCCTGCGCCCAATCGAGGAACAGGAACCGGAATAGCTTCAATGTTGAACCGAATCTGCGGTCTCATGGCGCCCATTGTTGCAATCCACGCCGGATCAATCAATCCCAACGCTCCTGTATGGGCTGCAGGCTCTTTAATTCTGGCTGCGTCCGTGGCCATGTGCCTGTTTCCAATCGAGACACGGGGGAAGCAGAGCCTTTGAGGATCAGGTCGGTTGGACAGACGGAGCGCCACGGCCGTTAGTACCTTTCAAAACGAGTGGCTTAACCCTAAATCGGCCAGCATTTTGGCGAGCACGTTGAACTTATCGCCAAAACGTTCATACACTGAGCAAAGCTGTCCAGTCGAAGACCTTCAGAAGGGATTGGTCATCAGAACTACAGTAAATCAGATTCTGTCCCATTGTTTGATACCGCTTCGCTCATGCACTGCAAACATTACTTAAGATGAACATTAGACAGTAACAACCAACTCTTCACTGTTGAACTGTTTTCAATTTTTTTTAAGGAAGCATTTTGTCGGGATACCTTGCGTCGAAACCTTAACCATAGAAAGTCCAATCCTCGGAATTAATTCCCTCCGTCTTTCTAATTGTGGTAGGCCTTCCACTGAAGAGTTGCTCTGCTGGGCTTTCCCGCTTGATCTTATGCCTTCCTGCTGTTAAGAGTTTTCCATCTGGAAATGTTTCACCGAGGAATCGACCGTTCTCGAACTTCTCTGCCTGGGTTGTCGTCTAAGGTATTTGAAGTTCTGGCAATACCAACACTTCATTATGCCTTCCTACAATTACAATTTTTTTCACCTGGAAATCTACCCCTTGGTAGGAGCCTTATGTCTTGACTTCTTCTGCCTGGGTCGTTTTCCAAGGTGTTTTGAGTTCTTCTAATGGGCGTTGCTTATGTCTTGATTCTTCATCGCTCGGTCTCAATTGGGTTGTGTCAAGACATATGATCCAACATGGAGATTTAGTCTCGGCAGCGCAGATCTAAAGCTTGGTCCCTCCATCCTGCGGTACTGAAATAACCACCTTGCCCCAAGTCGCCCTACTACCTAGCAAACCCAGCGCCTCTCCTACCCTTTCCAAGCCAACAAACTCCTTATCCGAATAAACAGTCCCTCTGAACTTTCCCTGCTTCATCAATTCAAACAAACCGTCCCAGACCTCTCCGACCACTTCTGGTTGCTCTTTGGCATACATGCCCCAATGCACACCTACCAAACTCACATTCTTCAACAATACCCTGTTCATCGCTACTTTTTCAATACTCCCAGCCGCGAATCCAACAACTACAATTCTCCCGTTCCAAGCCATACACTTTAAACTCGTGTTCACCATGCCAACAGGATCGAAAACGATATCCACTCCCTTCCCCTTGGGTGTAATTTTCTTCACCTCCTCCTCCCAGCCTTTCTGGTTATAGTCGATCCCGTAATCAGCACCATAACTCTTCGCAACCTCCAACTTCCTCGCCGAACCCGCTGTCGCTATGACTATCGCCCCAAAAGCTTTCGCAACCTGAACAGCTGCCAATCCAACCCCGCCGGCAGCAGCATGGACCAAAACATAATCTCCCTTCTTAACCCCCGACCTCGTTACGAGTGCAGCATAGCTCGTCGGCGCGGTTACCATCAACCCCGCCGCATCGACAAAGCCCCATCCCGGCGGCACAGGCCTCAATGATTCTTCCCTCGCACACACTTGTGTCGCATAACCTCCCTGCGCTGCACCAAAGACCCTATCGCCGACCTTGTATTTGGAGACAGCACTGGCGGAAGGTGTGGAAAGAATGACGCCTGAGAACTCGGAGCCGGATATCCAGGGGAGAGGGGGTTGATGTTGGTATTTGCCGCGGATTTGGAGGAGATCGAAGAAGTTGGTTGCAGTGGCGTGGATGGCGATAAGGTACTCGTTTGGAGAGGGCTTGGGAGATGGGAGGGTGGAGACGGTGAGTTCTTGCGGACCCTGGGGTGAGGGTTACATGTGGGGTTTGGAAATGTGAAGCTGGGGGAGCTTTACCTTGAGGTATTCTTTTACTTGTATGCCACGCATATTGTAGGATTTGGATACCGAACGACAGCTTCTGAGTGATTGAATACTGGAGAGAGGAACGACGAGGGCGAATTGAGACTCCTGCGATGTATGATAGCTGTCAAATGTATTCTACTCACCTCCATGATATGTAATCCCTAAACAGAGATAAAGCCATTGTACCGAGGCATCTCTCTATCAGCACGTGACACCTATCGATGATGGATGATAGCTCCGAAGTCGCGTATCGAGACCTAGGATACCAATGATGGACCAGCTTCCAGCAGAGCTTACTCTTCACATTATTACTTGTAAGTCGTTGATGCGCATGGAAGTGATTGCCCAAACTAACGGTGGAGCAGTTCTCGAAGCCCACGACATCTGCCACCTCCAACTTGTCTCGAGAAGTCTTTTTAAAACCACTCGTGATAACGAGCTATGGAAGATCCTTTGCCTGACAAATTCCCACTCAGAAGCGGCACGAAAGCGACGTGAATTTCTGACCGGTGCTCCATTACTCGCTCAGGAACCTCGCGTTTATGAGCTTCAGAGAAGAGCAGCAGCGCTCGCTCGAGGGGCTGCAAGTGCTGGCGAGCCGGAAAGAGACCATACCGATAATAAAGAACCGCAGCTTGGAGATGATCCGCCGAAGGCCATCTCGGAGCGGGCGCGAGCCCTGGCGAATTGGGATCCCTCGTATCCGTCGGAGAACGTGGACTGGTACGGCGAATACATTGCGAGACACGCACCTCTATCTATGAGTTGGCTCAAGCAGCCTGTGGACGAGCTCCATGGATCACAAGACAAGCGAGAGATCCGAGGCTTGGGTATGTTAAGAGATGGTATCGACGGCAAAATTCTTGCACCATTAGACGATGGGAGTGTATGCCTTTGGAACATTGGCCGCGACAACGAAGCCCCCGGCACCAAAAGAGGTGGCATCATAAGCCGCAGCAGGCCAGGTCTCCTGTCTGTCAATGGTCCACAGGGAACTCACGAATCTCCTTCGAAAGCTAAGATGACAAGCACAGGCGTAGTTGAATGCGTAAGCGTCGACGCTGTCCGGAACAAAGCTTACTTCGCCGTCCAATCCTCTCTAAATGAAGTCGACCTCTCCACCTTCCAAGTAACCGCCCATTCCCGCTACCCCTTCTCCATATCCGCTCTCTCTTCGTCCTCATACCCCGACCCCCTGACCATCGGCACAACCCTCTCCCTCCACCTCCACGACCCTCGTCTCTCTACCCAAATTCTCCCTTGCAACACCACGCGCCTCGATCCCCCTAAAGAACCCAACGATTTCCACCGCCTGCTCTCCGGCGACCCTCCTCCTCCCTACGCCCCTTTGTTCCACCCCAATCCCCTCTCCATCCTTCACCTCCCCTCTCACGCCATTCACGTCGCCGGCCGCTTCCCCTCAATCCTAACCTACGACCGCCGCTCTTTCCCGACCCTCCAACGTACCATTCACTCCGGCGCCCGCCTCTGCAGTCTCGCTTCCCTTCCAACGCCCGACGCTCCGACATTAGTCGCCGCAGGCGAATACAACGGCAAAGGAAGCCTGGAACTCTACCCCACGTCCTCTCCCGCAACAGACACCGAACCAACGCGAAACCGCACCTCAGCTTCCCGCTCGAAGCTCCTCAGCGCCACCCCTCATGGCAGCCGCCTGCTCTTCTCCGACAGCGATGGCGCGCTTAAATGGGTCGAGCGTGACGGCAGAACCCTCGTTCGCCGCTGGAACATAAATCCCTCCAATCCCTCAAACACCCAACCCGCCGCTGGCATTTTCACTATCTGCCCCGACGCCAGCGATGTTGCTCGCAAAATCATGCCCATCGATAGCGGCGGCTGGCCCAACAGGGAAGAAATCGCCATCTGGACGGGCGAGCGGGTGGGGATTGTGGGGTTTAGGGCGAAGGCGAGGTTTGAGTGGGTGGAGAAGGGGGACGGGGAAGAAGGGGAATGGGAAGTTTGGGCGCGGAGGATGAGGAGGGCGTTGGAGAGGGAGGCGGGGGAGGTGAGGTGGGTTAGGGGGTTGGGTGCGGGGTTTGAGTGATGGTTTGGGGGGGTAAAGGGGTGGCAACGCGGAGATCTGAGGAAAGAGCATGAAGGCCATTCAAGGTAGTCGGAGTCTTTAAACAAGCCACTCCACCGCCCCTTCAATTTGCATCGCTTGCTCCATTCACATCCCCATCAAAACCCCCCTACATCTCTTTTCAGACCCCCCTCATTCCACACCCCACCCCTATTTTCTTCTGTCCACTCAGCCGGCAAAGTACGAATATCCTTGAAGAAATAGAAGCTCTGTTGAATTACCGTTGGTGAGTTCAACAAATTACTCCACCCACCCCCCTTCAAAACCCCCCTCACTTCACGCTCTCCACCACACTCCCCCTCGACAAACAAAAAAAAACTTCAGCCGCACAACCATGGAAGTTTCTTTTGGGAAGTAGAAGGTTTCGGGAGATGGCGTGGTGTGGACGTGCTGGAGTGGGTTTTGGGGGGGGGGTGGGTTGTGGGGGGGGGCGGGTTATGGGTTGATGGGGTGGGAAGGAGTAAGAGAGATAAGGGTGAGAGATAAGGGTGAGAGACAAGGGTGAGAGGGAAGAGGGGAGAGAGGAGGAGAGAAACCAGGGTATCACACCGTCGTATTTTCCAAGACCAGCATATCCTAACCCCATACCCTGCCACCCTTCCCCCTTTTCGTAACTTGACCTTCTCTAACCTTTCTAACCTTTCTAACGTACCCTACCCTACCCTACCCTAATCCAATCTATCCTACTCCACCCTATCCTAGGTATCTCTATCTCTCCTATCTCCATTCTTCTGCAATGTGCAGCGGGTTGGGGATACCAGCGAAGAGCTGTTCTGGCTTTTGACACGAGGGCAAGGTTGAGGGTTTGAGAGTGCGTGATGAGAAGGATGAAGGGGGTTGTGGGAGTGTTTAGTTGAACGGGGCTTTTTTGGTTGGTTGGTTGCAGAAGATTGATCTGTTCCGTTTGGTTGTTTCGATTGTTCATTGACAATTCTTCACTTCTTTTCTCACTCCACCCCCACGCTTTTTACTATATACAGTTTTCTCCTTCACAATGTCTCGAACCATATTTTTCAGTCATCCACCCTCGTCCCCCCCTCCACCCCACCTTTCACCCTCAAATCTCCCTTTACCCCCCCAACCACTCGCGCGCCCTCCATCACCTCCTCTTTTCATTTCCTATCTGACACGGCAACACTCCCTCCCCCAATTCCTCCGTCTTCAACCACCACATCAATCACACCCTCACCGGCATCTTCGTCTTCGATCGCTTCATCCGGCATGTTATTCCCTTCCTCCGCCTCATCCTCAGAAAGTGTAAACCTCCCATACATGCTCGCAAGACTGCTTCTCCGCGACCGGAAGGAAGAGACAGAGGCGGACGAGGATACTGGTGAGGGGGGTTGGTCGGTGATTGAGGAGGCGGTGGTGGTGGGGAGATGGGTGGGGGCCGGGGTGTTTGAGTGGGTCCGTAGGTTAAGGGACGAGGCGGAAGGAGGGTGGTTGTTAGGGTCTTCTTTGGAGACCGAGGGGGAGTGGGGGTTGCCGATGGAGCGGGAGGAGATGGTCGAATGAGGGGGGTGTTGGCTGCTGCTGCTGTTTGATGCAACGACGTTGGAGGTATGGGAAGCAGAAACTAGGTCCGCGTCATTTTCTCTCGCTTCCGCTCTCGAACCTATTATTTTCCTGGCAGCTTTCCCGAGAGTGGCACGGGCACGGTGTGCCGCCTTTTGAGCAGCGTGTCGGGGCCGCTTGGGATTTGGCAACTGCTTTTCGTTGGGAGATTCGGAACGGGAGCGCTTCGGCGCCATGTATATGGGAGAGATAGACGGTAAATAGTACCTACGTACTAAGTTGTGGAGGAATGCGGAGATGGGTAGGGAGAGCGGCAGAGGTTTGGTCCAGCGAGTGGAATCGATTTGGCGATGCAGAAAAGTGCTCAATGGTGCTTGGACGATGTTGAGGAGGACGAGGGTGCTGGTGGAAATCTGACCAGCAGACTGACTTGAAGCTCGGGGGACGGCAAAAAGGAGTGGGTAGATTGAGATAGTAGAGAGTTGAGCGAGGTCGATAGATAGGAAAGTACGATGTTGAAAATTAGACTATAAAGATAGATCCCAACCTGCAGGATAGGATTGAATGAAAGCAGCGGACTGAATAGCAAAAGAGTATTATTTGAGTATACACCGTCCTTTCGCCGCTGGGAGGAGCACAATATATACTGCACCCAAGTGTTCTTCAAGATTGGAAATTGGTCGTGCTCTGAAACAACTCTTTCTACTAGTTAAGGTAAGACTGAATGTCTTTGAACCAACTTCTTTTAGTTCATCGTAGAAGTTTGCTACGGAGTTGATGTTTCTGCTAGACTTGTTTAGGGAAGGGAGTAGGTGCATTGAGAGCACTGTTTGGAAAAATGGGTGTCTGCGTCGACACTATGGAGAATATGGAGTATGAATATCGCCTTTTGATATGTCTAAATCAACGCGTTGTTCGGTGGTTCCTTTTCCAGGGTCCAAATACAGGTGTGCAAGCTGTCGAGAGAGGTGTTTATGGTTTCAGACTTTTGCGTGGGGTTCTAGAAACATCTAGTACGGTCCCCAATAAAAGCATAGAGTGTGGCGAGCCTGAGTCTGTCTATGTCTCGCTGGTGGAATTTGCTTTGTTGACCTTAGAATGTGCACGGACGAAAGTACTAGGCTTCTGCTCAGATTAGAATATCTTCCACCAAATCTGAATCCTTTTAAACAAGATGTACAAGGTCTACACGGGACGACCAGATGGACCACTCACCAACTGGGTCCAAACATTTTTGTGTTCGCGTTCGTGATATTCTTTGTTTAAGAGATTTATCTCGGAAGTAGGGAATGTGTGCCCTGTCACAGAAGACACAGCGTAGGAGATTTATTTCTCGGTACACCGTTCAGGCTCTCTGTCCAAATATAAGAGGCGCAATCCTCCCCAAGATGCCGAGTAGAAGACATAACTGTTCCTTCTCAACTCCAAATTTCCTCGTCTCCTTTGACCTGCTTCATATCAATAAAATATACATTGAACCACACAAAGATCAGCATACCAAAAACTATGACAAGACATTCTTCCGAAGGATGGACATTGACGCACTGTGGACAAGGTCGCGGCAGCGAGCAGCCAATTTCCAGGTCCGAGAAGGCCTTTCTCGATGTAGCTTACTATTCCAGCGATCCAGTAGAGAATTGTGGCGGTGAATGGTTAAGCCGTCCAAGCCGGCACGCAAATGAATGCATGCCACCTCCAAGTTATCATTGCCATTTATTTCTTGGTGATGCCAGACGGATTCGCTCTGGTCGGTATTATCTTAGAGAGTTTGCTCATGACAACAATGACCTGGAAACAGAGATGATCAAGCTAGTCGCTTCCCCCACAACCCTCAAGCCATCCAATACAAAGCTTTGAAGGAATGGCGGGAACTATGCGAAGACCCTCCAGAGATGGATACATTTAATACGACGGACTTTAAATCCTACTTTGATCTCTTCGATGATCATCTCCTCGTTGATGCACTGAAAGACTATACGGAGATCAAATAGGTCGATGAGGTGGACGGACATGAAGATTGGGAGAGTGCCACCTCTATCTTGGATTATCCAAAGCCTCATGTACTAATCGAGATCGTGAGGCCTGGAGAAGAAATGGACGAGAGTATCCTGATATCGGTCCACGAAATGCTGCACGCCTTCTTCATGCTTTCTAGGAGTCGCTTTTGTTGTTCACCTAGTCCTGACGGAGTTACGGGGCATGGGCTATTATATCTGGGGGTTGGGACAGGCTATGGAAAAGGAATTCAACCAGACCTTCAACGAGTGGGACGAGAGGGACCTGGATGTCCGATATCGAAGAGAATCTTTCAATTCTGAGTTGAAGAGACTTCAGGAGCTTGGAAAATCGGACGAAAGCTGGTGCAGCGGAATTTGGGTAATGCATCAATTTAAATCTAAGAGACGGAGAGGTCGGGGAAATGGATGATGAACACCACATCTCTGGACCAAACATATATCGTTCCTTGAAATCGAATCTATACTCGTATGCACGGGGTTTCCGCGCAAACTGGGTTTCCGCGCACTCTAACCTAGAAAGGTTAGCGACAGATATTATCGGGTTTAGCGTGCTAAAAATGGCACTAATATAGATAGTTTTAGTTAGCGTGCGCGGAAACCCCGTTTGCGCGGGAACCCCGTGCATACGAGTAGCAATCAAGGAGCACCTTTTCGGTCTGCCTGTCTGTTGCTTTAGACGTGAATCGAGTTTGGCGCCTTTGATGAGCTAATTGATGCTGATACTTTTGTGGAAGATGCTGCGATTAACGTTGGTAAATGCTGAAGAACACTGTAATGAAGAAGCTTGACACGCTATCCCTTTCCGGTAGCACAATAACTATCTATCTCAACAAATCTTCCGAGGTTTCAATTACTTTTCAATTGGTTCTTTAATCCATCGGGAGAATAGCAGACCAGTCACTACCAATCGCGGGGACAGTCACTTTCTTCGTCATAAGCACAATTAAAGGAAGCTTCTGTCACACTGATTTTAATGAGATTGATAATTAATCAATCTTCGTTGTCGTATAAATGTAAACTGAGAAACTTATTAATTTTCTCAGAAACAATCGATTACTACTAATACCCTTTGTTTAATTACTACTAACTTTATGAGTGCTATTCAGTTTCTTTACTGTTTCTTTACAATCTTACTATCAACGAAGTGTAACGTCGCAAGCACCCTGTGTGAGGAAGCGAGGTGCTGAGGCACCCGCGCAGTAGATAATTGTACGAGAACCAATCAGCTTCTTGATTGATGCCTGCAGCTTTCCTTGCTGACCCTCTTGGTATCGTAGCTGACAGAAAAGACACTTGTCCATCGTTCGGAGAAAGCCTTGTGTGATCTTGAGTGGAACCAAAAGTGAACATGCAAGAGCATCTCAACACCTCTGATGTTCTCCTACCATCATTGGCGTTACCCACCGTGCAACCTATGGTCAACCATTCTTAAGGCTGCAGACATGTGCGGGATGCTTCGAGTCCAAGCAACTGTTCAGCCCGCCAGTATCCAGCGAATGAACCATAGGTTGAAACACGCAGAAGTCACATCCCAACCTTCAGCCGCACAGCACAGCCTCGCAGATCTCGCGAGAGAAGTCCAAAATTGATTCGAACCCATCGGATTGTTCCTTTTGATTGTTATGGCTAACCCTTTTCCAAACCACTGCGTATTGCTTCTTCTTCTAACCTCGATCCTCTCACACGTCGCTGCGATCTGCTTCCGCAAAAATGGAACAGACAGAAATGGACCGCCGGGGAGTGGAACTTACAAGCCTGGCAATCCATACAGCGAGCATAGTATGTGCTGCTCCGATGCAGATCATTACCGAACCGATGGTCTATGTACAAACTCTGACGGGTCACTTCTATGGCGAGAGAGCTGTACCGATCAGACGTGGACAAGTTCAAGCTGCGTCAATCTTTGCGTCAGTGGCATAGGTGAGCCTTACGCACTGCTCATTGCTTGTCTTGGATTCGGAAAGAAAAAGCTGCTGATTGCGAGTCACACTACTACTTAGCAAGCAGTCAAACCATTGGCCTATGGGGCGAGCAAATGGCCGACAACGACGTGACTGTCACGCAATGCTCCGATGGAAGTTACTGCTGCGGTAGTAACGCCAATCCTTGTTGCTCAGCGAATCAGGGGGTCTGGTTGGTAAATGGTACGACGACAAATGTAAACCCATACGTCACTTCTTCGAGCACCGCTTCGGTCTCTGCGCTATCGCCCAGCTTTACGCCGACCTTCTTGATGAAAGCAGCCGGTGGCTCAACTTCCTCTGCCCCATCGGTCTTGACAACGACAGCAGCGGGTATCTCGCCTTCCCCTGCGTCCAGTTCTACTGCGACCCCATTACCTTCCTCCACCACGACAAATAACCCGACCTCAACTCCCACACCACCCCCGACTCCTTCCCATACGAGCACCATAGTCGGCGGCGTCGTAGGCGGCACCGCCGGTCTAATCCTCATCGTAGCGGCAATCTGGTACCTTGCAAGACGTAAAGCCCTTCGCAGCAGGAACCCCAAAACATCCCCGGCAGCGTCGTATGAGAAGAGCTATACTGAGCTCGCCGTGGAGACTAGAGATGGGAATATCATGCCTACTTTAGCGTCACCTGTGGAGTTGGCGGTGAGAAGGAATGCGCTGTATGGGGGTGAATTGGAATGACGCATGAGGGGTGCAAGTACTCGGGACAGGTTTTGATGAGTGCAAAGGAGCAAACATTTTGACGAAGAAAGCAAAGTAGGTAGGTAGTAATAGAATTTCAACAATATTTCTATTAAAGTCTAGAAAATATATCAGTAACAGACAACGACTTGTGTCCTTCATTAAATCAGCAATACAACCACATGTACTTTAACATTATACATTCAGAGTCAACGAGAGAAAGAAACAAAAAAGCAGAATCTCAGCAAAACAGATATCATCTTCGTGGAAAGATTCAAAAAGACGGAGCGACCTTCTCTTCTTATAACAACACAATCACAAACTCGAATACAATTGCACAACTTCTGTCACAGGAAGAAATAAACGATGGAAAAAGTCAAGAAAAAAATCAATCAATTCCGCTTCTATATCTTTGATCTGTCATTCAGGCTCATATCTGTTCGGATGTAATCTAGCGATCGACTGTTCTTCTACTGACTTTCGATAGCTGCTAGTGACCATCTGCGGACGAAGAGAGGATGAAGGAGACTTGTGTAAGAACGCTCTGCTCTCGCGGGAAGAGTTATCGCAGATAACACACGCGGGGTTTTAGCTATCAGACTTTCCAAGTCTGAAGCGGGAGGTCTTGGGGGCGCAACTTAACGGCGCACATTACGGGTAGCGTCACTTTCGCTAAAGGCGGGATCTACCTCCATTTAGGTGTAGTTTGCTAACAAATACATGTAGATTCCCCACCATAAACTCTTTATCACACCGCTCATTCAGTATGACTTTCGAGCTTCGCCAACCTCCCCCCCCAAACAACCTCCCCCCCAAACAACCTCCGCTCTATCTATCTACTCTCTATCTACCTATCTACCTACCTACCTACCTACCTACATCCACGTCGCCGTCGACCTCATCGTCATGCCTACCGTATGGCAACCCCACCCCAATCTGGACCCCAGCCTCATACCCATCGTCCAGCGGGCAATCGATAGGATACCCCCGGCCCACCTAGAACCTCCTGCTGACGGCGAGCTTTTCGACATACCTAGTGAGGCATACGAAAGACTACAAAACTACGCTTTCAGCCAGAGGTTTCAGATAGTCACCGAGTCCTGCGAAGTAGACAGAAGGAATTATCCATGCATACATCACAAGGCCGATACCAAAAATTATCGGAAGCTCGATGATCATTGTTAGGGGCCAGCATAGAGCGAGTCATATGGGTGTTATTTAACTAATAGATAAATGCTAAGGAAGGAAAGTAGCTACAGGAAAGAACTCGATTCTTATATGTGCGTTCCTCAGCCCTGTGCTAGGCCCGAAAGGATTGGCGCCTTACACATATGAACGCAGGGACCCGATGACATCACATCTAGCTCAGGTTCCCGCTAGGCCCGATTAGGATGGAACCAAGGCGAAGGCTGGTCGTAGAATAGGCGAAGGCTAGAATCGTAACATTACCCCCCCCCCTCAACTATTCATGTCCGCATGAATGTTGTTCCTAGTGCGATTTTCTTGAATATTTGATATGAAAGTCATCGATCATCTCTTGAGCGTTCATAAATTCGTCGTCGTCAGCGTTATATCAGTTGAGATCGTTGTCATAGTTCTTTCATTTGACTCGATATTGAAGTTTTCTTCGATATCGTCGAAAGTTCAATATATCGTCAATTTCTCATTCATCTTCATCGTTTATCACTATTGATCTCGAGAGTTTATTCTTCTGATCAGGCAGAGAGTCATCGACGACAGAACAAAGAAGCTCTGAATGAAATATGTTGTGTATATGCATAGTCTCTGATAGTTTCAACTTATAGAATGAGTCAACAGAATCAGTGATCTGAAATGAGTCAAGCATCTTGTCATTCAATTTTTTGAAAGATTTCGCTGTAATGATGTTTTGTTCGTTCAGAAACATCTTTAATTCAATTTCATAATTGACTTTCTTTCTATGCTTGTTAACTTGATTCATCATTTGCTCTCATGTTTTGATCAAAGCTTCGCGAGCAAAGATTAATGTTTTATTCATGTGATCAAATATATTCTTGACTCGATCGATCTGCAAGCGTTCGCGAATGCTTTCATACTCGATGAAGTCAGAGTTGAAGCTCATATGAGAATGAAAGTTCTTGTTCATGAAGAAGAGAATCAAGAAGATGACTGAGAACAAGACATTATTGTCGACAAACTTGATCATAAGTAGTCACTTGAATCAGTCGTTCTGCATGTATGAACAGAAGAAACGCAGATAGCGCTTGACATTCTGATTGACTCATTTGCTTTGATCGTCGATCTGAGAGTGATAGACGATGAACAATCGAAGAGAAATGCTCAGTCGTTTGCAAAGAGACTTTCATAGAATAAAGATGAATTGCATATCTCTGTCAGATACAATGAAGCTGAGTAAATCATGAGTTTAATATATTCACTGAATCAACATTTTCGCTGTTCTTTCAACTGCAATTTCTTCATCATCAATGATGCAAGAAATATAATGTCTTTCTTTTAACAATTTGCAGATGACAGTCAGAATAGCGTTGTAGTTGAACAAATCAAATAAATCAATAATGAAGTTCATTGCTATGTCTTGTCATCGCTGTTCAGATATCAATAAAGATTGAAGCAAGTCATTTGATTTATCTCTAAATGTCTTTAATCGTTGACAAACATAACAGTTTTAAATATATCAATCTACTGTCTTTTGCATGAATAATTAATAGTAGTTTCATTTGATGATCTTCATCATTCTAAGAATATTGAGATGATTTATTGAGAGTTGATCGTGTATCTCATGAATCAAATTCATTTGCAGAAGTTCATTGAACGAGACTCATAGCTGACTGTCTTTGTATAAGATTTTATTTTGAATTCGACAATTCTTCAGCTTGATATCTTTGCATTGTGCTTCGTTTCTGATCTTTGCTTCACAAAGTAAAGTACAATTCTCGTTGATTTCATTTGCATCAAGAACTTGTTTATAAATTGACTCGCTGATGTTCTTCTTTAAATCAGCAATCTTCATTTGATTCAACGTCAAAATAGTGATTCATTGATAGCAAACGCGTTCATCATCGAAATCTCTAAGTACAAAGTCAGCTTGACGAGTTAATGCATTGATCTTAATGTTTTGTTTGTCAGATTGATACATTATCTTAAAGTTGAAATCAGCTAGCTTTTGTACTCAGCGCATTTGACATCTGCTCAGCTCTTTGTCTTTCATCAATGAGATGAGTGCTTGATGATCGATGAACATCTTGATAGAAATGTCAGTCAACTTCAGTTCAAGTCATTAATGCTTAAATGCTTAAATGATAATCAGCAGTTTCTTATCATATATTTCGTAGTTGCACTCAGCAGAAGACATGTTCTTGCTATAGAAAGCAATTGAATGTAGTACTTCTTCGTCATCATATTAAGAGAAAACTTCGTCGTTTACGTAGTTGAATGAGTCAGTTTTCAGAATAATCTCATGAGTCTGATCAAAGTGACAAAGTATAGAAGTTTCAGTCATACATCTCTTCATGTGATTGAATGCAGTCTGACAAGTCTCATTTCATTCAAATATGATCTTCTTTTGAGTGAGTTGAATCATTGAATGAACAATCTTCGAAAAGTTCTTGATGAAGCGTCGATAGAAATTGCAGAAGTCAATGAAGAACTGCATCTGAGTGAGATTATTGAGTGTAGATTAATCAACGACTGCTTATATCTTTCGTGAATTCATCTTAAGTTTCTTGATTGATATCAAAAGTTCTAAAAAGATAATTTTCTAAACATAAAACTTGCATTTATTGATGTCTATCTGTAGATCAGCTTCTCGTAATCTATTCAAGATTAATCATACATGTCACTTGTGTTTCTTCAAGATCTTGCTGTAGATGATAATGTCATCTAGATAGATTTGACAAAACTGATGAAGATATTTAAACAGCACATCATTCATATAGTGTTGATAGAACGTTGATTCATTAATTAATTCACAGAGCATTACATAATATTTGTATGAGTCGAAGAAGATGATAAAGATAGTTAAATCTTCGTTATCTGAGTGCATTCGCAGTTTATTGAACATGACAATGATGTTCAATTGAATCAGATACTTGCTTTCTTGTATATGAGTAAAAGTCTCGTCTATTAATGACAAAGAATAGTGATCTCGTTTGATCAAAGCATTGAGCTTTCTGTAATCAATGCAGAAATGCAGACTATCGTCTTTCTTTTCAATAAACAAGATGAGCGAGATGTATGATGCAAAGCTGAAGAAAATGAACTCTTTGTTTAAATGATTGATCAGATACTTCTTTATCTTCTGAAGCTTGTGATTGAACATCTGATATAGTCTGCTTCGAGAAGATGTTTCTTCATCGATCAACTCAATTTTATGATCATAGAAACGATGCAATGATAGTTGATTGATCATTGCTCGATCGAAGATATCTAGATAGTCATGATATTCAGAGAAAAGCTTGATCTTGACTTGCTTGAGAGCTTCAGCGTGAAAAAGCTCATGCAGATTCACTTCTTTAGACTTGTTTTCAGCTGTAGTTATGAGTTGATTGATTTTCAAGATGATAACAGCAAAGATCTTGACATCTGAACATTTGACTAACATTTTATATGTTGCTGCTTCTATTATTGCTATGTTCATTGAATCTGACGTTGATTTAGAAATTTTGACGCTAGTTAAAGTCGCGTCGCGCGATTTTAACTGTTCAATTGAACTCTTCTTTTGACTGAAAGAGAGTGATTTCTGACTGAATTGAGATGTAACAAAAGTGAAAAATCTCTTTAATATATGAGTAAAAGTCAAGCTCTTCTGTTTTATGATTGTTTTATGACTTGAGAGTAGAACAATCAATTTCTGACTAGTAGAGTTGAAATTCGAAAATCGAAGAAAATTGATTTGCATATCAATTACTAGATTGATTTTGTTCATTCATGTTTTTTCAAGAATCATTTGATGTTGATCTAATTGAGTGATCAACATAGAAGTGATTTCAATTGTATGATTCTGAACAGTCAGATTCAAATAAATGACATGAGTAATGAGCTTTTTTGCATAATGATCGTTGAATTCTCGTATTAACTTCGCTTTAATCAAAGTCAGAAATTTGATTTGCAACTGATCACAAACAATCTGCGCAATCACTTCATCAATAAATGAATAGTCAGCAGCTTCGATGTCAATCAATGACTTCAATGAGTAACTAATTTCATTGCTAGATAATATACATTCAGTAGTCAAAGATTCAGAAGCAAAAAAATCGTCTGACATGCTCATCGTTGAAGAAATTAACACGTCTTTCATTGCATCTTTGATGAAAATCTCTAGTTTTTTGCCTCGCTATTCTTGAAGAAGAAAGTCATTTTCTCATTCTCTTTATTCTTCGAAATGATGATTTCATGTAGACGAGAAGTGAAGACACAAGATGCTGAAGTATTGATTTTGTTCTGAGAACAGTTCTTGAATAAGTGATTTGAGATCTTGCAGATATAGCAAACGATAGACAATCTGACTGACTCAGATGTAGAAAAGATAGTCGACTTAATATATTCAATTATCGAAGTCATCACTGCTGACAGAGAAGTAGCGCGCTTTTCAGATGTGACGATGACTTTGATGATGATTGTGCAACGTTCGCTTCGAAGCTAATAATTAACTCGCTGTCTATTATTCACATTCTGAAGAAAGCTTTTGAGACAATGTAGAATGATAAAATCTTTCAAGCAAATTAATAAAGCATTCTGCAAGCGATTGTTGATCTTATTCTAAAGATCGTTCATCAGAATGCAATCATCGTATTCTAGATAGCTGAATAGCTTCATAAAGTTGAAGTAGAAGACATTGAAGAACTTATCTGCTTGTCTCAGAGCATTGTACTTACGACGACACTTTCAATTCTTATTTTGATTCTTGTAGATTTCTTCTAGATGCTCGAGTAACTTGTAGATCGAGATGTAAGAATGCGAAGCATCATGACGATGTTGAGCGAAAATATGCTCAGCAGCGTCATCTTCTAATCTAAATATCACATAAACAATGCAGATAGTCTCATTGACAAAGTGATTAACATTTGTCTGAAGCTTGTCGTCTATCTTGATTCTTCAGCTATCTCATGTTGATTTATCTTCATCAATGAATACAGATGAGTTCAAAAACTTGAAAGACTTGTGATGATCATTATTGAATAAAGTGAACGACTTACGTTGAGTATAATTCTCGATAGATTGACGAGATAAAGATTTTGTAGAAACTCGAGATTCAGTAGACTGACGAGATCAAGACTGATTCGCTGAATGCAATACTTCTTTAAGTTTATTCTTAAGATTTAACATCTTTTCTTAATAACGTTTATTTGTCTCTTCTAGAGTGTTTATGATCATCTGTTTGATTTTTAGTTGATTCAATCTCTTGTCATGTTCAACTTGAATAACAATTCACTGCTCATTCAGTTTCAAAGTCATGTCTTGTTGATCTCTTAGCTCGATCAACATCTTGATGATCTCATTTGACTGATCATGAGCTCATTGACAAAGTTGTTGATTTGTGTTGATGTCTCATGAGATAGTGACATTCTGAGATTCAGCTGAGACATCAAAAGAAATAATGAAAACGCGTCTGCTAGCAATGCTTCTAAGCAGATGAGCTGTTCATGACTCGACTGATTTGAAGTTGCATGTCATTGTGAGAAAAATAAATAAATAAATTTGATTGAGTGATTGATTTGATAAATTTGAGTAAATTTGAATGTATGTTTTGATGAAAGTAATTCAAAGAGTTTCTTGCGAATTTTCTGAATAGAAGTAGATTATTTCGTATCATTTACACGTGACTGACAACGAGATTCATCTGTACATGATGTTGACTACGAATCTTTTGATTCTATTCTGTGTTCAAATAGAAGTCAAAAGAGTCAAGAAATCTCAATTCAACGCAGTTTAAACGATGTTAGAACGTTGCGTGATCAGAAAAGTCATCGTGCAGAGTTTTCACTCACGCGACAACACTTCTTCTAACAGTCACAATCGATCTACGAAGAAGATTAATGACATGTCGATGTCAGTAAGAGATGAGAAGATACTGCTAGTGAAAAAGACAACTCAGATGAAGAGTCTGCGAGTTGTGACTACAAGTGATCGAAGAATTTGCGACTCGTCGACTGCGTCGATATCGAAACGTCTTCATCACATTGACAGTGTCGTCAAGTAATTGATGAAAAGATATCAGATAGAATAGTCGTTTCAAGTATTGAGAGACGTGACTACAGTGCTTGAAGAAGTAGTGACTCGTCGATCACGCTGATATACTGAGAAGACTTGAGCTCATCTTCTTTACTTGACGTCAAGTCATTCATCTGTTCACGTGAAAAATCGAGAGCTCAAGAGAATGATCAGAACGCATTCTCTTTCATCGATCAGAGTCAAACATCGAACGATTGCGATCGCACATCTATACTAACAATTCATTCAACGTCTACGTGACACAAGTCAGATCAAGAGAAGAAGAGAATTACTCAGTACAATCACACTTTATCTTCTCATCGTGTGCATCTCTCTTTCATCACATATTTCTCTGCTCAATGAATGACAATCATTGAGTAAGAGAACACAGCTCTACGTACGTTACAATCACGAGCATCACGAATGCAAAGAAAACGTCTTTCGTCTTCGAATCAAGAATCGAATCGAAACATCGTTGTATAGAATATCATCAATGAAGAGCAGAGCAAAGACGATGCGTCATAATCAAACAGCACAGACACTCTCATCAAGAGTTTACTCGAGTGTCATGCGCTGAATAGAAGCTATAGATTTATTACTTGATAACACAGTGTCAATCTCATTGTTTCGACTGCGCGAAGCAGTCGTATAGACGACGAGTGATTTTCTTCCTCAAAGAGTTTTGTTCACTCAATATAAGTAGCATAAAGTTTCTCATGAGTCGAGTCTAAATCGATGTCACAAGAATGTATGAGTTACAATAACAATAACAATAACAATAACAATCATTTACACGTTGATAGCAGAATAGTTGATTAGCATTTATCTACTGTTAGAAGTCAGCATAAAGCGAGTCATATGAATGTCATTTAACTAATAAATAAATGCTAAGAAAGAAAAGTAGCTACATAAAAGAACTCGATTCTATATGTGTGTTTCTCAGCTCTGCGCTAGACTCGAAAGAATTGACGTCTTACACATATGAATGCAGAGACTCGATGACATCACATCTAGCTCAGATTTTCACTAGACTCGATTAGAATGAAATCAAGACGAAGACTAGTCGTAGAATAGACGAAGACTAGAATCATAACAATCATGCTAGCAAAGATAAAAGTACGAATTGCAAGCAGAAACTCACTAAGATCAAAGTCAAAGATTGCAAATGACGTTGCTTTATCAGCTATCGATCTCTTGATCGCGATGCTGAGAATAAAACATAAGTACTGAGAATATGAAATTCGATTCATAATCATGATGTTGTCATCAATTCTCTTTTCTATGATATTCATAAGAAGCATCAGTTGAAGCAGATGAAGACAATCAAATTGATCAAAACAAATTGCTTAAGCAAGCTCATTTATTGAGCTTCTGAGCGTGTGCTGAAAAATACTCTCAAGAATAATGATCAGAAATTTCATCTATTCAAAAAGCAGTACTACAATTTGATATTTTCTATTACTTGATTCAAAGAGAAAATCATTACGAAACTACTTCAATGTTTTAATAATTCAATGTTCATCGTTCAAATTTGATATTTCTACACGCTAAATGATGCTGACGTCTTGATTCAGAAGAATATTAAGCAGATATTTCTATTGAATAACTATCAGCGAAAATTATTTAAGAGATTTATAAGCGACTTTATGATAAAAACAGATGCTATTTTCAATATCAACGCACTGAAGATGCTTCTTTTCATGATTGTGAATGTCACTAACATGACAATGATCTTTTCAGTCTGCTTCTCGTTTGTCATATCAGAATTTGAAAAGACGTTCAATTTCTTCATTCAATGTATGCATGAAGAACTATTTAATGATTGCTTGTCTTCACGAATTATTATAGTTGATCAGATCAAGAGATTGACGACTTTGTTATTTATATCTATGCTTGAGATTTAGCTTCAGCTATGCAATTGACATGTCTGCAAAAACATTCAAGCACGAGTAGTTAAATTCAAAGTTGATTACTTCTTTGAGCATCGTGAAGAGATTAAGAATGCTACATAACAGTGAGTGAAATTCAGTACTACTACTGAGTTGCAAGTCAATTAAGCAGCATTGCTGACGCTATTACATTCGTCTGATCAAGACTACTTCTGAATCGACTGATACTTCAAGAAAAGACAGATGATTCTATGTTATACATGATGATATCATAATCTTGAGACAGTGACTTTACAGCGAAACGAGAGTCTTCATTCTATTCTCAAGATCATCATGAACTCTCAGATGTCTCTAGAGAACGTCATTAAATTCATGAAGTTTAAGCTAAAGTTATGATATTGCTTTATTCGTAAGATTGATGAGAAATCTCATATAAATAGATTTCAAGTCGTTGATTTTGAAGCATTTCAATTACTTGTGAATCATGTGACTATCTGAGCTCTAGAAAAAATCATGTTGCGAGTGTGCACTTCGAGTTAGTTTAACATAAATCATGTCAGACTATCATAGACTAGTATAAAGCTGATGTTGACACGCTAGCAATTTAGCATGTCTTTATGAGTAAAACTCATGACGTGTTGCATCTTCTTTCTTCTTCAGCTTTGAACTTCTAGTTAGAATACATTCATATGATTCGCTCTATGCAGATTCATAACAGAAGTTCAAAGCTCATTAATCTTGCTATTAACGTGTAGATGATATAAAAACAAGTTACACAACTTAAATCAAAAGTCAAATTCAGAAATTTTGACAGCAGAATCAGAACTTAAGTTCAGAAAGCTCAATAAAAATCAGAAATTTCTAAAGAAGAATCTTGATTCAAAATCAGAAATTTCAATAGAATCAGAATTGAAGAACATGAATGCGTTGCTCTTGACTAACTCTTTATTGAGCTCATCATCAGAAATTAGAAATTTCAGCAATACTTGAACTCAGAAAGTTCGATAAAGTACTAGTCGTTGCTTGAACTCAGAAAGTTCAATAGAGTAATATTAGAATTTCGATTAGCAATTTTCTACTCATACAATGACTAGAAGCTCAGAATCAGCGAGCATTGCTTGCTACAAACTTCAAAATGTCAGAAGAAAATCACTTCTATCACAGAATTGAACAGTATCAGAAAAAGAAGACACGAATGTGTCATTGAATACAGAAGAAAAGAACATGAACACATTGCTTTTTGATCACGAAATGATCAAGATCAGCATCAGCACTGAACTGAATGCTTGAATAAGTACTTATGAAGCAGACAACATCATTGTCTTTATCAAGTACATATGTTAACAGCACGACATCGAAATCGAGATTTACAATGACATGATTCAGATGTTAGAAGATGTTAACAAGATAAACATCATGTTGAAGATTACACAGACGCATCTGCAGAAAGAGAATAGAGACAAGAACATGATTATACATCATTTAGAAGTTGCATCAAGTCAACAAAGTACTTCGACTTCTGAAGATTGATTCTCAAAGTCAATTAAGCTATTTGACTCATCTTTGTTTAAAGATTCGAGACAGAATGTAAATAATTGATTGTCTTGAATGCAAAACAAGCTGAAGATGAACAAGAATTATTTTTCTATCAAAGAATTGAAGATTGCATATGTGAAAAGTTGAGTCGATGAAACGATGATTAAACACATAGCACTTCGAATGAGAAATGCAATCACGAACTCGTTTCTAGAAGCAGAAGAGATGTTGTCGATCATAAACAAAATGTACGATGATCTCAATCAACATCACACAACTCAATAACAGTACTTGAAGCTGTATCAGAACAAGATCTTCTTTCATGAATTTTGAATGAAATTTCAGAGATTTAATGCAGAACTAGAATACAATAATGAGATTCTACTAAATGATCTTCAGCATAAGATCAGCTCAGATCTTCAGCGAGCAACGCTCAATGAATGAATCACGAATTTGAATGAGTTTATTGACATCTGCATGCAAGTTGATGTTAGATTAACTGAATTAAATGCTTGATCAGTCGTCAAAGCATCAGTGACTCAAGCTGCTCACTCTGTTTCTAGCACATCAACTGCTTGATTCACGTCATCAGTTTCTTCATGAAAGAAGCTCAGAAAATCGAATCTCAACTTTATTCAGAAAGAGTTGTTTAAGAAAGAACTCTGCTTCAAATGCAAGAAGTTAAAACATAAAGCATATGACTGTCTTAAGATAACTCAAGTGCACGAGATCACTGCGAGTTCAAAAAACAATCTATCTTCATCAAAGTAGAAGTATTTTCGACTTGATGCACGTTTCGATCTTATGCACATCTCACTTTACTACTTTCATCTTTCTTCAAAAATCAATTACAAATTCAATATGACTTCAATTGAGACAGCGTTTGCAGATCTAGCTTTGCAAGTCTCATTTAACTACACTGCAACTGCAAAGAAATTCAATATCAATTGAAGCACGCTGTCACGACGACATAGGGGCAAAACGGCCTTCGTGAAGAAAAGCAAGCAAACGACGTCAATTCTTTCGAATCAACAAGAAAAAGAGCTTATTCGCTATATCAACAAGCTTATCGAGCGTGATATATCTTCTTTCAATGTCATGATTCGCGTTTTTGCGTATAATATATCTGGAAAACAGTCAGGCAAAAACTGATCTTATGAGTTCGTTCGACGTCATTCAGATATACTGCAGTCAAAGTTTCTACAAGGCGCTGATCTAGAGCGAAAGAAAGTCGATAATGCATATCAATATCAGCTTTATTTTGACCTTGTAAGTGCCTTCATTACGTTTAGTTTCATACTAATATAAGGGTAGGTAAAGCAAAAAATCGAAGAATATGAGATTCTTTCTTCAAACACATACAATATGAACGAAAAGAACTTTCTACTTGAACTTCTTCAAAAGACTTGAAGAGTCTTTAGTTTAAAGCATCTTGACAGTGACAAATTGCTGAGTGCTGATCAAGACAACAATAGAGAATGAATTATCTTGATTGCAATCATTTGCATGAATATGACTCATATATCTTCTTCGATCATTTATCAGACGATATCAGGCAATATTCAGAACAGCTGACTTACTGAATATGATCTCAAAGAGCAATTCTGCTTCTTTGCTTTCTTCGCTACTGACTGAACTAACGATGAATTGATTTACTCTTGACTCACTATCGTATTTGATCGAAATACGAGGTCAAAAGCCAGAAATTCACGCGATTATCACCTTCTATTCATTGACGAGCATGACAGTCATATCAACATGAAGTTTCTTGACTGATGTGAGCAGAACAAGATGCTCGTGACTTTATATTCTTCTCATTCTACGCATCGTCTTCAATCTCTGAATGTCAGCTTATTCAATTCTTTGATCAATTACTACTCGCAAAATCTGAATGACTGAATCTTTAAGAGTCAAGAACTTTCTCGAATATCAAAAAAAGACTTCTTTGATCTATTTTGATTTGCATATCAAGCTGCTTTCACGTCTGTCAACATCAAAAGTGAATGAGAAAAGACAGAATTGCTGTCTTTCAATTCGTCACAGATCATAAAGCAGATTAAATCGAATGCTAGATCTGTTTCAAGTCATTCTTCTTCTTCAGCATTGTCAGAAGCTGATTGAAGAAAGATTCAACGATTAATGAAGTCAGTTGTAGAAGAAGCAATTGATTCGCAAGCTCGTAAGTTGAACAATACGATTGAAAAGCTTACTACAGATGTTGCTCTTCTGAAAGCAGAAAATGAAGATCTTCAATGAACAGTACGTATTGAGAGAAGTTGCAGACGACGTGAAAAGTCTTTATTTGACGATTTAGAAATTAATGATGAGACAAAGAGAGTGTTTTTTAGTTCTAATAAGATTCAGACGACTCGTGATCATTAAATTCAAAGAATCGAAGAGAAACAGCAAGCTGCTATTCAAAAGACGAAAGAAAAGAAACAAAGAGAGCTTAGAAAGCTAGAGAAACAGCGTTTAATAGCTGAAAGAAAGATGAAACGAGAAAAAAAGAAGACGAAGCGAAAGAAGAAAGCGAAGCGAAAAAAGAAGCTACGAGCGAAGAAATTGAAGCAACGACGTCTAATTCAGAAGCAAAAGCTGAAGGCTAAAGAGCTTCAGAAAGAGCAAAAGAAGAAGTCTAAAAAGATGAAAGTACAGCAATTTACTGATTTTGTTGCTATTGAGAAGATGAAAAGAGAGTCAAGTCAAATCAGATCTACGTGAGCTGAAAGACAATTCAAAGCTTCTAAGCGATTTGATGATTGATTCTTATAGCTTGAAAGCTTCATATAGATATTGACAACTCTCTATATCAATTGCAATTTGATTCTATGAATGATGATTGAATAATAATAAAAAAAGTATGAATTGCTAATTGAGTTTAGAATGTGCACAAGATCGAAACATGCATTGAGTTGAAAATACTTCTAGTGACTGAGAACAATATATTCATATTTTGTTTCATCAGCATGTCTGATGATTCATTTAATTTCAAGTCGTTCACTGTTGACATCATCTTGAATAGTCTAGAAAAGATATTCAAATTCTTCGCTCTGATAAATATTAAAGTCATTGACATGACTTTCATTGATGAATCTTTGATGTCAGAGCTATGTGAATGCTTTGATATTCAGTCAATATCGCTGTCAAAATCAAAGTCAATTCAATCATATGATGAAACTTCTGAGCGAAAGTTGATTACACACGCTCTGTATACATTGATCATGATTCAAGAACACAAGAATGAAATGATGTTTTTATTAATAACTTGTCTAGATCAGCATAAGATAATCATTGAAAATCTTTGATTAAAAAGAAATCAAATTTTGGTAAATTCTGCAAATGATTGATTAATATTCTCATTGAATATTTGAATATCAAAATCTGTTGTTTCAAAGATAAGCAGTCAATCAGCATTTCATAAATCTGACTCAAGCAAAATCTGCAAAATGAAACAAAAGAACTTGAACTCAATGATTACATCAATAATTATCTTGAAGCGACTTATGAATCAGAAACTAGTGAATCAGTTCATTGAATCTGTTTGATTTATTGAATCTGTACTCATATGAAAGCAAGACATTCAAGTTGATCTTGATCAACTTCACTTCTTTCAGTCAACTGAGAAAAAGAAATTCATCAATATTGTCATGATTGAAGTCGCTGCATATCAATCTCTAGTCAAGAATAAGAAGATCAAGATCTTCTTCTTGATCATTAGTGAAATCAACAAAGCGCTTAGCTCAGTCGAAGATTTCGCGAAACTGAATGAAATGATCTCTGTCATGTCATTAAATGAACTGAAAAAGAAGCTTTCAATAGTTTATCATGATTTTCTAAATGTTTTTGATAGAGAAAAGACAACGCAGTTGCTCTTGCATCAATCATATGATCATAAGATTAAATTAGAAGATGAAAGTCAATCTTCTTAAAGTCAATTGTATTTCATGTCGAGCTACAAATTGCAGAAGATCAAAGAGTATTTAAAAGAGAATTTGAAGAAGAAGTTCATTACACTCAGCAAAGCTTCTTTTGCTTCGTTAATATTATTTGTCAAAAAGAAAGATGACAGTCTTTGCTTTTGCATGAACTATTGAAAACTGAATGCTCTGATCAAAAGAAATCGTTATTCAATATTCTTGATAGACGAAGTATTAGCTTGAATTCAAGACAGTAAGTATCTGACTTGACTCAACATTATCGCTGCGTTCAATAAACTGCGCATGAGTTCAGAAAGCGAAGATTTAACTACTTTTGTTACTTTCTTCAATGTTTACAAGTATAAAGTAATGCTCTTTGAATTAATCAATGAATCTGCATTCTTTCAGCACTATATCAACGATGTGTTGTTTGACTGTCTGCATAAGTTCTGTCAGACATATCTGAATGATATTCTTATTTACAGTAAGACATTGAAAGAACATAAAACTCACATGAAAGAAGTGCTAAACAAGCTTCATGAAGCTGATTTACAAATGAACATTGACAAGTATGAATTTGAGATTCAGAAAATCTCGTTTCTAGAACTATTAATATTCATCAATGATCTGCGAATGAATTCTTGAAAAGTAGATGTGATTCAAAGCTGAAAAGTGTTGCAATCATTGACTCATGTGCAGATCTTCATTGACTTCTGCAATTTCTATCAACGATTCATAAAAAACTTTTTAAAGATCATTCAATTCATGATAAAGCTGATTCAAAAAGATCACTTCTTTGAATGAACAAAGATCTGTCAGACAATCTTTGAAGAACTAAAGTAACAGATGATAACAGCTCTTGTTCTGAAGCATTTCAACTCAATCAGAAAAGCTATTTTGAAAACAAACTTCTTGAACTATGTGAACGACGAAGTATTGTTTCAGTATGACGATGAAAACATTCTACATTCAGTGATCTTTTATAACAAGAACATGATTTTCGCAGAATGCAACTACGAGATTTATGACAAAGAACTGCTGATCATTATTCGCTGTTTGAAACATTAACGCTTCAAATTGAAATGTATGAATATTTTAATCAAGATCTTCATCGATCATCTGAATTTAAAGTACTTCATGATCATCAAAGAACTGATCAGACGACAAGTTAAATGAGCTGAGAAGTTATCTGAATATAACTTCAAGATCATATATCAGTCGAAAAAACAGAATCTGAAAGTCGACACGCTGATCAGAATGTCAAACGTCAAGTCAGTTGAAGCAAATGATGATCAAAAGCTATATCAGCATCAGATGCTATTGTCAGAAGACAAATTTAAACTGCAGTCAATAAAAGTTAATCAAGAAGATAATCAGAAAGCTGATCAAGATCTGACTCAGATTTTGCTCAGATCTGACTCAGAATCTGATTCAGATTTGAAATTCGAATTGAAAGTTAATTAAAATTTGATTGAAGAGATGATTTCTATTCAGAATCAGATTATAGTCGAAAATTGAATGAATTAACTGTGCTTTAATATTCAAATAATCATGAAACAGAACAGAAGAACTTGTCAAGATATTAATCTAGACAACTGCAAAATACTTAATGAAGTACTCTGAAAAGATGATAGACTATGAGCTTCTCAGTCAATGATCACTCAATTAATAAGAAAAGCACATGATCTTTCAATCAATGATCATTCTGACATGAATTGAATGTTGAATCTGCTGAGATGATCATATTGCTGATCGAAGATGAGAATAATGATCAAGCATTACATTCAAAACTGTTACGTTTGTCATAAATCAAAAGCATCGAGAGATTGAATTAATGAACTGCTGAAGTCATTGCTTATACTCAAGCAGTGATGACAGAACATATCATTAGACTTCATTATTGATCTATCAGAAAATGATGAAAACAACGCGATTTTGACAGTCATAGATCAATTTTTTAAGAAACAACATTATATATTGTATTGATCAGATGACGAAGAAATCTTTGCAGAACAAACAGTCAAGCTACTGTTGATATAAATCTTCAGAACTCATGAACTATCAAGATCAATAGTGTTCAATCATGATTCACAATTCATATCAATTGTCTGAAAGTTTTTATGCTTGAGACTTAACATCAAGATGAAACTATTTACAGACTATCATTTGCAGATTGATGATCAAACAGAAAGAGTGAATCAGAATGTGAAACAATATCTATGAAGCTATTGCTTATACATGCAAGATGATTGATTCATCTGATTATTTATGACTGAATTTGTTGATAACAATGCTATTTCATCATTAATTAAACAGTCAGCGTTCTTTCTGAATAAAGACTTTTACTCTCGTATGAGCTTCGATTTGAATTCAACTGAATATGAGATCACTTGAGTTAGAATCAAAGCAAGCAAAGCGAAGAATATATTCAAACACATGAAATAATCACTAGCATTAATCAAGCAAGCATTAGCAAGAGTCAGAGTCACAATGAAGAAACAGACTGACAAGCATTGAAAAGAAATGATCTACAAGATAAATGACATGATGTTTCTGAACTCAAGAAACATCATGATCTCAAGATTATCAAAGAAACTAGATGATAAGATGCTAAAACTCTTCAAGATTCTGATCAAGATTGAACATGTATATTGACTGAAACTGTCGTTGACTATGAAGATTCATTCAAAGTTTGTGTTAAATCTGTTGCAACTAGATTCAAAAGATGCTTTAAAAGAATAACGAAATGAGTCGTCTGATTTTATAGTGATTAAAGACAAAGATGAATGAGAAGTGAAGAATATACTGAACTTCAGACACTATGAATGAGACAAACGACTACAATATTGTATTAATTGAAAAAAATACAACGTCGATCTACATTAATACAACGTCAATGAAAGTGAATTTAAAGAATACTTAAAGATCATAAATGACTTTCATAAATGATATTCAAACAAGTCAAGATAGAAATCAACTTAAGAAACGTCGATTGAACTGCAGCAATGAGAACATTGCTAGATAAAGAGAGAGAGTAATGTTGCAAGCATGCACTTCAAGTTAGTCTAACATAGATCATGTCAGACTATCATAGATTAGTATAGAGCTGATGTTGACACGCGAGCGATCTAGCGTGTCTTCGTGAGTAAAACTCACGACGTGTTGCATCTTCTTTCTTCTTCAGCTTTGAACTTCTAGTTAGAATACACTCATATAATTCACTCTATGCAGACTCATAACAAGTTCAAGAGATCAAGAACAAACTACTTAAACATAATGATTCAAAAATCATCATTTCTAAAGCAATTATTGCTGTTCAGTCTTCTGCTTCAAAGTTTGACTGATCAAAGTCACGCAACGCAGTTTTGACTAACGTCAAGAATGCAGACGTTTTAGTTGAAATCTGTTTTGTATATCACAAATTAAATCATAGTTTCAAAGAATGCTTGAATTGATCTATCAAAGTCAATGCAGTTGACGAGAACTACGATCATTTCAAACTCAATACTGAATCAGAGTTCAAGTCAAAAAACTAGTCATCTTTTCAACAGTTACTGAAGTGAAGATTATATCTTTGTGCAATCTAGACGAAATTCTATCGAAAGAGAATTACTTTGATAAGTTGTTTCTAGTCGATACTCTTCTCATCTTGCAGAATGAATCATTCAATCTTCGCTCTTTGATAGACAGTGATTCAGTCATCTATACGATCATACATATCAATCTAGTTGATAGAGTATGTAAAGAGCTGAAAATTCAATCTATATCACTGACAAAAGAGAAGTTAATAAAAGAATATGATGAAAAGATATTTAAGAAGATTATCACTCATAAAATTCTATCAAATCTCATCATTGAAAGTCATAAGAAATTGACTGTTTCTATGTTGATAGCTGACATCAATCATCACGAAGTCATATTAGAAAAATCATGAATAAACAAAAATGAAATATTACTGAATATGCAAATCAACGTCATCGTTTTTTCAAATCAATTAAATACTTTTATTTCGGTTTTTTCGATCTCTCTCAATTCAAAGCACTCAAGTTAATCGCGATCAACTTCATCTACTTTTATCTCTCAGTCAAAAATTTCTAGAATGCTCAAACGATCTGTTTCAACTATGATTCAGAAAGAGTCATTCTCAATTTGAAGCATAAACGTTGCTTTGTTCAAAACATTGTTGAATTACTCAAAGAAGAATCAGACTGAAGTATTCGCTCTATTCATGAAGAATATTGATAGAGAAATCGCGTACAACACTCAGTGCAATTTGAACGCTTTGAACATCTTTTTCATCAAGAAAACGACTCAGAATTTGAAAGCTATTAAAGTCAAGCTGTCTTCAGAATATCATGATTTTCTAGATGTTTTTGATCGAGCTCAATTGAATAAACTATCTTTGAATCGCTTCTATGATTATAAAATCGAGCTGACTAGTGATTCAACTTCTTCTCATTATCAAGCATATTGAATGTCTTTTCTTAAGCTTCTGAAAGTAAAGAAGTATTTGAACAAGAACTTGTCAAAGAGATTCATCACTTCAAGTCAAGCTTTCTACTTGTCACTCATTTTATTTGTTCTCAAAGCAAATGAAGATTTTCGCTTCTGCGTGAATTATTGCAAGCTAAACATCATTTTCAAGCGAAATAGATATTTGCTATCTCTAATAGACAAGATCATCGATAAGATAGCAGATTGCAAGCATCTGACTAAAGTGAATATCATATCAGCGTTCAACAAACTTTGAATGCATCTCGATAGCGAGAATTACATCACTTTTATCACTGCTCTAGAAGCATATAAATATCG
>JAABUS010001986.1_pt1 | contig 41058 bp, 37 predicted proteins | sample 5560161 | NCBI WGS metagenome assembly JAABUS01 (sample SAMN10711885, study PRJNA513376) | rock metagenome | isolation source: Antarctica rocks | place: Antarctica: Victoria Land, Trio Nunatak nord | collected 2016-01-04
GTTACAACATGAAGTACCTAGTATATGACCATATGAGCTTTCTTGATAAAATTCCGGTTGTTCAAGAACCGAGATCTGCTACGAGCCCCTATGTACATCAAAAACTCTGATAGAGCCCTGCCTCAATCCCCCCGGCTTCGAGCTTTTCTCCTGCGCTCAGCAGCTTGCAAGATAATACCTAGAGGCAAAAAGTATCAATACCGCCTTCGTGTAGCTTGATGCATGTTGTGGACGTACGGGCTGGTGGGAGCCGTCAACGTCCTTCACGTTGCGGAGAGCCACGAGCAGCCCGCCGCTGGCTTTAGACTTGCCCGCGATAGTGTGTTTTACTTTTTGGCTTCTCCGGGACTGGGTGGGGTTTTGAGCGGCAGCGGTGTTGTGTACCTCTTCTAGGCTGGCTCCGAGGGATTCAGGCTTCGAGGACATTCACTCATGGTTGATGATGAACTGCGTCCGATCTCTCTCAACGATGTATAACATGCACATCCCCCCAGCTCTTCAATCTTGACATCAACTCCCGCTCACTAATCCCTAGCTCCGTGCATATCTCATCAAAACAATGCGTCCCGTCCAGGAATTTCTTCAACTCCGCATCCCCGGTTCCCATCTCTTCTCCTTTGGCCTTCACTTTCGAGCTCCTTGAAGTAGCGATGGCGTATTTGTGAATCCGATATAAGAATCCTTTTATCACGCCAAATGTGATGAAGCGCCGGATATCGATGCCTTCGAGGATATCGGCGTGCTCCATGTACCAGTGCCTAATAGGCTGGCCTTGTTTGAGGGAGCAGTAGAGCTTGATGAGCGTTGTGCCGCTGAGTTCGCGAGCGTGGGGGCCGGGTACGGTGATGTACCGAGAGCATTCGCTTTGTACGTCTGTGTCTTGGACGAATTCTCCGATTTTCGCTGTAGGTGCGTACATGGCGCTAAAACTGAAGACATCGAGAAGAAGAACGCAGCCGTAGTATAGCAAGTGCTTGATTGCTTTTTTGACAAGTCTGTAATCCGCATCTGCTTTGATTGCAATCTGCCTCACGCTATTCACCCCATCAATGTACGGCAATATTAACAGCATCGTCAAATCCCAATTGTCGTCCACCAAACTATCGAGATGTACAGTGCTGAGGGGCACGTGGTGAGGAAGGAGAGGAGGGGGAGGGGGGTAGGTGGGGAAGAGCTTGATATTGAGGGTGTTGGAGGCGTCAATTGGGATCATCGATTCGCAGTAGTTGTTCAGATCTTCCAGAAGGATCTCACATAGCGCGTAAATCTTGCCTGAATTCGGGGGCGATAGATCGCGCGAGAGAAATTGCGATTGTTCTTCCAACGTGCGAAATAGCGTTGCGAGTTTCTTGACTGGAGAGAGATATGTAGCAAAAGGCGCATCTTGGTGCAGCACAAGGCTGAAGCAGAAAGTGTAGGCATTGCGCGGGTATGAGGGTGAGAGGATGGTGATGGGGTGGGAGAGGATTCGGTGGGAGGAGTTGCAGAGGGTAAGGTTGTGGGAAGTGTACTCCTGGCGGGGAATGATGTAAGGTGATATAGAGGGGAAGTGGAAGAAGGGGATTTGAGGGGACGAGGGGGAGGGAACGATAGAGGAGGCGGGGACTTGGTGGAGGACTTTAGGACCTGTCAGGGAGATGTTAGTAGAGTTCAGTATAGGGTACAGAGCGGAGGTGGAACCTTCATTGACGTCGAAGATGCTGAAGAAGATGGCTTTGATCATTGTGAGGCTGCTGGTGCTACAGTTGCCGCAAAGGCACAGAAGTGTCGTAGCTACATGATTGTAGTGTAGAGTCAAGCCAGATAGCTGTTGAAGATGAATGTAGAGCTCAAACCCTAACCCTAAGCGTGGTCGCCGAATAGTGTGATAGTTCGGGGGGCACAGCGAGTAAAATACGATTGCATAGGGGCTCTCCCTAGACTTATTAGATTAATCATACTGCTCATAATATCTAAATGGGAACATAGCAACCCAATATGAAATACTCAGAAATTCTGGGTTTTCCGTTCTTATGTGAACAAATGAATACCTCGCCTCGAAGCTCAATGAGATTCCTCAACCAGTACATTGATACGAGAAGATCATCATTTCCGATGAAAACTGCTTTGCACTACGTCTTTTTAATTAGGTATCGTTGATTGCGAAACCTGTGTCGTTTTTTAGAATTTGTCGAGAGCCTCATCAAATTTAGTGACGAATCTTCTAAAAGTGCAAAATAAGAAACAGATTTGTAAAATCAACTCTACTGCTCTTTCGATGCTTCATATGTAGTATATTCAATGCTTCGTATGTGATGTATTCAGTGCTTCATATGTGATCTACTCAGTGCTTCATATGTGATGTATTCAGTGCTTCATATGTGATATATTCAGTGCTTCATGTAGTATATTCAGTGCTTCATATGTGATATATTCAGTGCTTCATATGTAATTTATTCAGTGCTTCATATGTGATTTACTCAGTGCTTCATATGTGATATATTCAGTGCTTCGTATGTGATCTACTCAGTGCTTCATATGTGATCTATTCAATGCTTCATATGTGATTCATATGTGATTTATTGAAAGTTAATGAAAAAGTTAATGAAAAAGTTAATGAAGAAGTTAATGAGAAAGTCAATGAAAAGTAAAGAACTTGTTATCGTTATTTCAAGCTCTTCTTCATAACAATAGTTGATGTAGTTCTTTCTTCTATGTGAAACAGATAAGACGAAGAACTCAATGAAGCTTTGCAATGAGAAAGCAAATGAAGATGTAAATAGAAAAAGCAATAAAGAAGTTAATGAGATAGAAAGTCATGTAGAAAGCATTGTTTAAAGCACTGTTTAACGTGTGTTATGCATTCAATCAACGCGTATTTTGAAGCATGTAAAGAGTTCAATAAACAGTTCAATAAGAAGTTTAGTAAAGAGTTTAATAGAAAATTTGATAGAGTGTTTGATAGAAAGTTTAATAAAGAGTTTAATAGAAAATTTGATAAAGTGTTTGATAGAAAGTTTGATAGAGAGTTTGATAGAAAGTTTGATAGAAAATCAATAAAGCGTTTAATAAAAAGTTTGATAGAGAGTTTGATAGAAAATTCAATAAAGCGTTTGATAGAGAGTTTGATAGAAAGTTTGATATTAAGTCATGAAGAGTGCTTTCTATCAAGCTAATTAGCATGTGCTATGAAGCATGTACGAAGCATACAATGTGTATGAATAAACAGATAAATCAATAAACAGAAATGAACAAAGATTCAAAACATGCGTTGAATTAAAATCAAAGAATTCATGAATGAAATGATTATGAGCACAGTGAGTACAGATGCGTTGAGACATGAAAAATAATCGTAAAAAGAGATAAAGATTGATATATATGCATATAATGAAGATAACGACAGATGCAGATATGTATGAATAAACAGATAAACAGATAAGAAAATTTCAATCATTGATCAGATGATTTTCGATCATCTGATGTATATACAACAACTTCAATGAATTATAAAAATTAGAATGATAGTTGAAGTGAAAGAAAAAGAAATGATGACAGTTTAAATGAGAAAAAACGACTTGCATGAGTCAACGCAGCGAAAAAACATAGTGCAAGATCGAAAAAGTTTTGATGTTAAGTCATGTGATGAAACTCTTGACAATTAACGATCAGAATACACTCTTGCTTCAGTACTATATAAATATTACTAAGTTACTATCAAATTTGATTGTATTATCTACGCGCATATTCTCTAGTGTGAATGCATGTTTCTTGAGCTACTCACAATTTTAACACTCTACTCTATTGCAGAGATGATAGTTTGTACAATTAAAAAAAAAAAAAACTAAAAAAAAAACTCGTCGACTCAAACAGCAATTCTTTGAATATGACATTCAATCTTTGTAACAAATCTCAATTTCTTTTCATTCTTGAAGCTTTTGCATCTTTGACTTAAGTGATCATCATTACTGACGTCGTAGATGTATTCTTTGAGCATCACAATCAAGATACAATTCTTCTTAATGTTGTGATTTTATCTTTCAAAAGCAATATTCACATGTCTTTCAAGAGCATTATCTCATCTACTTTCGTTGTCTTTACAGAGCTTACACTTGCTTTGCTTGATCAAACTTCTTATGACAATAGAAAGAAGTTTCAATTGAATTCAATGAAGAATTTTGTGCAACGTCAAGCAATCATCATTGACATCATGATTTCATTGACTCAATCATCTTTCGATTTTGCAAGCGTTAGTTTGAAGAATTTATTAAAGATTCATTGTCATGTAGCATTGAATGAAGACATCAGAAGCATTCACATTGATGTAGAAAAAGAAGAGAGATAACACATATTGCTTCAGACAAGAATGAAAGTTGTTGAGCATAAACTTTCGTTCATCACTCTCAATAAAATTCAAAGCATTATTGACGACGTGAAGATCTTGCAGAGACAACAAAATTATTTGAAGATGTGTGCTTAATGCAAAACATTGTTCATTGAAAACATCATTCTGTTAAAAGATCTGAATTAAGCGTCTTGCACATCAAACTCTGATTACTTTTAACATGATGAAGCTGTGCATCTGATTGCTTTGAATTGAAGTTTTGCAAAAGAATCATTGCTAGAATCATAGAGAATTCTTTCGTTGATGATGATTCTTCTTAGAAGAGAGCAATCATCTTTAAGATCATTCTTTCAAATAAGTTCTCAAAAGAGAAGAAATTCAAGTTCATCATTGACGAGAATCTGAAGTTATTTCTCAGAAAACTAAAGTTGAACTTCATCAAGATGAACTACATCAAAGATGATGACAAGCTTGATTACATCACGAAATATGTAAAGATCACAACGATGCACTATCTTCAACAGATTGAGAAGACTGTCGAGAAGAAAGATTGTAGAATCACATGAGTGAAGTTTCTTGAAACTCTTCAGCAATGCTTGCTCAATGCAAAGTTGCTTCAGAATTAAGTGAATAATTTATGAAATATTATTATAAAAAGAAGCGATCAAACATGCATATCATTCTTTCTGAAATTCAACAAGACACATTTTCAAAATCATGTTGAGATCATAAAGTTTGAGAAAGTACTATTGTTCAGATTTCTGAATGAACTACTTTCTTCAAACAAGATTAAGCTAATTGTACTAACTTTTGCTTAATGAAATAAAATGTTTTGTCAAGAATTGATGAAGTACATCGACATGCAACATGTTTTGAACTATGCTCAGCAAAGTTGATAGTTGAAAATGAACTCACTTCTTGAAAATTGATCATACAAGAAGAATTCGCAGAGTTTTTTGCAAAGAATTGATAATCAAGAAAAAGAAGAATACTTTAATGATCAACAAAAGCAATGAGAATCAGAACTGAGAAAAACAGTCTTTTAAAAGAAAAAATATTACAAAATCAGTGAGAAAGCATGCATCAGATGCAAATCTAGAGATCATGCAAAGTTGAATTGTTTAAACTCATGATTTGTCTTTTCAAAAACTTTCTTCTCAGAAGCTTCTTCTGCTTTTAACAACATTCTCATTGTTGATGTTTCAAGAAAAGACTTAGCTCAATAGATTTCTTTCATCTATTGATCGCTCAAGAGAAGAGAGCAATTGAAGAGTACAAAACTCAATGAGTCAACTTGATCAGTTAACTATCTGTTGAACTGAACGTGTTGACAATGTTGAAGAACTCAAACTCAGTCATAACATCATTCATTCTCATAGTCAAGATTAAGTCAGAATATCTTGATCTTTTTGAAACTTAAGTCATAATGAACATTGAATGTATGCTAAACGTGATTCATTACAGTTTTGTGAAATGTTTAAATAAGATCGAGAATATTTATTCTTGAAAGTTCACAAGAATTTTCTTCAACGATAAATTAATGTAACTACACAAAACAATACTGCTTAATCTGAACATTCAGAACTTTAATGAGAGCAATCTATGCATCTTGAAAATCTTTATCATTGTTGAATATGCTTCAGAAAATCTCATGTTAAATCTTTCATTCTTTGAGAAGCACAATTTCATTCATGAGTTTGTTCATTAACACTTATGTTGAAGAATCTTGTATGCTCAGAATAAAAGAAAAAAACTATCTCATTGAAGAACAGTTTCAGAATCATTTTACATGATGTTCAATGAAGCAAGACTTGCGTCAAGTCTTTTTGCATGCAATATTCATCAATTTAGTTTTGCAAGAAAAGTCATTTTTAAGTTTTCTTGTTGATGTAATCATCAGAAGAAATAAGAAGTCTCAAGCGCTCAATTGACTCAGAATCTTAAGTAACAAAGCATCATAATACACATTTGATCACTTTTAAATGCTTTGTACAACTCTTTGAGTTTTTCAGTGACAGAAGAAAACTCTCGATTTACACAGATTGAAAATACAATAGTTGATCAATTCTTAAATGTTTCAAAAGAATTTACGAATTTCGCAAATTTCTTCACTCAAAAAGTCAAAGTTCTTTCAATTCACAAGTCTCATGATCACATTATTTGCATTGAAAAGAATCATATCGCTTTTTGAAACTCTTTGTACAATCTTTTTGCAGTTGAACTCATTGCACAAAAGATGTATATCAAGAAACAGCTTCAAACAAGCATGATATGATACTTCATCTTTTCAGCTGAGATGCTCATGCTCTTTACATTTAAAAAAGATGAAATGCTGCGATTGTGCATTGATTATCAAGAACTCAACGCAATCATTCTCAAGAATAAATGTTTTCTTTTGCAGATCAATGAAGCTCTTGATTGTCTTGCAGATGTCAAGTAATTTATTAAACTTGACATCAAGAATGCGTTCAACAAACTTTACATATGAAAAGAAAATGAATGAAAGATGACATTTTGTACAAGATTTGATTTGTATAAGTATCTTGTGATGCTCTTTGATCTCATCAATGCATTGACTTTCTTTCAGATTTATATAAATCAGACTCTGTTCAAATTTCTTGACATTATTTATTTCATCTATCTGAATGACATTCTGATATTCAGTGAAATTTGCAAGAAATATGTTCATCATGTATGATAAATTCTTGACAAACTGCAGATTCTAAAGCTTTACATCAAGCTCTTCAAATGCAAATTCTTCAAGAAAGAGTTATTCTTTCTAGAATATAAAGTAGAGAAAAGAGAAATTTCAATGAAGAAGAATTGAATGCAAATTGTTTGAAATTGATCACAATCAAGAATGATGAAAGAGATTTAAACATTTCTTGACTTTGTCAATTTCTATTATTGATTCATAAAGAACTATTCAAGAATAGCATCATTCTTGATCAATCATCTTAAAATGAGTTTCTTTTTTAATGCAAAGAAGAGACGAATTTTCAAAGAATAGATGAAGTGAATTGAATTCATCAACAGTGCTCAAAATGCTTTTCAGAAGCTGAAAGTCATTTTTGCTTAAAATATTGTTCTTTAGCACTTCAATTCTGCAAAAGTTATAAGATTGAAGATAAATGTTTCTGAATTTGCAAAGAAAGCAATGATGTTTTAACAAACAGATATCATATTTAAGAATCTACATTAACATTCAGTAATCATCTGATCAAGAAAGTGATAATCGATTGAATAAAACTATGATGCACATGATCAGAAAATGCTGATGATCATTGAAAGCATGAATTATTGAAGACATTATTTAGAAGAAACTTGACATGAAATAGAAATAATCAGTAATCATGCAAATCTTTGACACTTCATGACAACAATTAAGCTCTTTCACAGACAGATGAAGTGAATCAACAAACTTACTGTGTACAACTTTAAGATCTCATATCAAAAGAGAGTGAGCAATTCTGTTAATGATTCATCAAGAAGACTTAACTATGAGAAAGATATCAATGCAGATAAGAGAGAATTCACTTGTGATTTAGCATATATGAGAGAACTCTTGAAGAATTTCTCAAGTCAATCAACATCAACGCTCGTCATCTTTACTTGACAGTTCAAGACTCTGAGCATCAAAAATCATGAGAAGATAGTCATCAGATCATTTGAAAAGATCATCAACTTATCAGTGTTTGCAAGAAGAATTAGAAAAGTTTCTCAGATTCTGAAGAAACTTTCAACTGCTGATGAAAAGTCTCAATGATGATTTCAAAATGTCATTATTTCTCGTCAGAAGAACATTTGTTTTCACAAAAATATTGAGTTGAAATTTACTACTGTTGTTGAAACTTGAAAAGACATTGACTTTTGCAAGAACATTGAGTCAAGATCTACTACTGTCATTGAAACTAGAAAAGATGTTTGCTTTTGCAAAAACATTATGTCAACGTTTACTAATATTGCTGAAACTAAAGAAGACATTTGCTCTTGCAAAAACATTGAGTCAATGTTTATCATTGTTGCTAAGATTGAGAAAAACATCATTCAGATGAAGTGAAAATGCAGAAGAATAAATTCTTCTGCTGAAGAAAACAAATGTTTGATCATGAATCAGAGCAGAGATTTGATCACATGTTGTTCTGTTAGAAAAAGCGAATGTTTGATCATGAGTTAAAGCAAAGTTTCAACTATGCATCATTCTGTCAAGAAGAGTGAATGTTTGATCATGAGTCAGAAAAGAGTTTCAACTATACATTGTTTTGTTGAGAAGAATGAATGTTTAATCATGAGTCAGAGCAAAGTTTTGATTATGCGTTGTTCTGTCAAGAAGAATGAATGTTTAATCATGAGTCAGAGCAAAGTTTTGATCATGCATCATTCTGCTGAGAAAAGTGAATGTTTGATCATGAATCAGAACAGAGATTTAACTATGCATCATTCTGCTGAAGAAATGAAGAAAGCTTTATTCATGAAAGAGAAAGTGAATGCATCAAAAAGTTACTTCGTTGCAATTCAGAACAATTCAGATAAGACAAATGACATAGTCTTGAAGTTTACAAAAATTCATAAACACTTCAATTCATTGATATGAAATAATGTTCTGATCTCAAGCTTTGTTGACTTTGCAAGCTACTTTTTTGAAAGTCTGACTCGATTGATTTGCAAACAGCAGAAAATGAATCATTTCATCATCACAGTATGAGAATTAATGAAAAAGAGAAACTCAAGCATGTGTGATATTAAGATTGACTTCAGCGTCTTTATGATCAACTGATTGAAGAAAATCACAGATGACATCATAATATTTTGAGAATTTATTTATGTTTTTGCACAAAATGAATTTAGAGCAAAGATTATGAAATGACATCATAATAACTTTCTTGCAAAACATCTCAACTTTTGACAATGTTTAAAGCTTGTTCAATGAATCTTCAACTGATTATTTGCAAATAAGAACATTAAGAAATACTGCAGAATCTGTAAATCATGTCAGCAACACAAGACACTATGTCACAAAATCTGAGAATTTCTGAATAATTTGTTCATTTCTTGAAAAATATGAGAAAGCATCATCATGAACTTCATCATCGATCTTTCTGACAGCACAAGCATTTCAAATGTCTTTTACAACAGCATTATGATTGTAGTTGATTGTCTTTTCAAGATAATGCACTACATTTCTACTTGAAAGACAATGACTGCTTTCAATCTGATTAATCTCTTTCTTGACAAAGTAGTTTAATATCATGAGACTTCTGATGATATAGTTTTTGACAGAGATTTTATATTTACATCACACTTTTGAATCTTACTGTGCTATCATCTTCTGATCAAGTGAAAACTTAGCATTGTATTTCATTCTTGCATCAATGATCAAATCAAAAGACAGAATCAAACTCTTGAAATTTATCTTCAAGTGTACTGCAATGATGTTTAAAATGATTGAGTTCATCTTCTTATCATGATTGAGTTTTTCTACAATAACAACGTTCACATTGCAACATTGATAACATCATTCTTTGCAATCACAAAAAGACACTCGAGAATAAAGTTTAGCGTCAAGAATCACTCAAAGAAATCAGAGTTAGTCACGAACTACACAATGAGAATGAAAAGATTGCATAAGAATCTTTGCTACAAACTTGCAAAGACAAACGCTGACTACGCGACTCAGCATGACAAAAAACACTTTGTTAAGATATATCTTGTTGATCAGTTGATGTGATTGAATGTTAAGAACATTTGAATCAAGAAGTTTTTCAAGAAACTTGAAGTCAGAAAATATGAATTGTATAGAATTCTGAAGCATCTAAGCAGACAAGTCTATCGTTTGAAACTGTCTTCAAAGACGTGCATATATTTGATATTCAATGTCAGCTTGTTGAAATCTTTCTGCTCAAGAAAGAGAAAATTGAATGAGTCACTCATGAAAGATTTTGAGCTGAAGAAAAAGATACATGATAGTTGAAAGATCAACGACATACTGAATAGCTGCATACAGAATGATCAGTTGCAATATCTGCTTAGTTGAAAGAACTTTGAAGTTTCAGAAAATATCTAAGAATCATCAAACTGTCTTGACAACTGCAAGATTCTATTGAGATTCTTTCATTGCAAACATTTCATCAAGTTTGAAAGTAAGTTATTAACATCATCATGAAAGATCACAAGTATGCACAAAATAAAGTAGAAAAATTGATAGCTATTTAGCTATCATTAAAAAGAAAAAAAGAAAAGAAAAACAAGACTTTCTTGCTCAATCATTCTTGTCAATACTTAAATCAACAGTTTAAAAAAGTTGTTAGCAGATGCAGAAATTGATACATGAATAGCTCATGAGTTTCATATGATATGTGTATCATTCAGTTTTCACTTTCTCGAAAATTTAAAGATTGATGAAAGTAAACTCTTGCAACTATTAGTCAGATAGCACAAAACATGCACAAGCTATTGTATTGACAGAATGAATGAGATAAGAAACTCATATCAAAGCTTATTGCATTCTTCATCTCTTTGATGATAAATTGCGTGATCAACGTTAAAAACGAAAGAAGAGAAAAAATCATTGACGAAAATGAATCAGATGAGAGTGAGATGTTCTTCATCTCTTCAATAATAGACTGCGTGATCAACATTGAAGATAAGACGAGAGAAAAAGTCATTGACAGAAATGAATCAGATGAGAGCGAGAACAAAGAAACATGAGAAAGCAAAGAAAACAAGAATGAAAACAACATCACAGAAAAGCATGTTTTGATTGCAACAGAGACATTCTGATCTTTCAAATGCATTGCAAGAAGAGTCAGAGCATTCTGAGTCTGAGCAATCAAGACAAGTCAAAGATTGTCATAGTTTTCAATCTGCTTTCACAGATTTTCAATGATCTTGTTCTGTCTTGCAATTCAACACAGCAGATCATTGATTCAAGTCTTTTGTATCTTTATTTGCTTTTACATCTTTTTGCAATTGATAGTTGCATCTTCAACATTCTTCTTCATTTCGCTGATGTCATTTTTGTTTATCTTGATATCAAGAACGAGAAAATGCATCTTTTTTTCAATATATTCTTCAAATTCAAGAAACATCTGATTTTGAGTTGAGTTGAGAGAAAGATCACAAGAAGCAATCATCATTTTCTTAATCACAAACTCAGAATCAGATGCAATAAAGAATGAAGAGAGACTTGTGCAAGATTGAGAAGAAAGAAGACTTAAGCAAAGTGATGAAGAAACAGAATTAACGAGATTGAACTCAAATGAAGAGAGAGCAAAGCTGACAGAAATGAGCATCAAGTTGTTCTTGAATGCTTTAAAAAGCATCAATTAATCATTTAATTTTTGCATTTTGAAGCTACTGAAAATTATACTTACAACTTATATTGATAATTTGTCTTGAATACTGTGCATAAAGTGCATTTCTTTGAGTTCTTTTCAATAGAAAATTTAATCTTAACACATTTAACATCTTTTTCAATGCATTTCTTGCATCTTTTTACTGAAACATTCTTGTGATATACATTAATAGTGATCTTATGATGCTGAACTGAAGAAGATAAATTCTTCATGTAGACGAGCATAATAAAGATGATGAAAGATGCGCAAGAATGATCATCAGCAACAGACAAAGTGATCAGATCAGAGACAACAGAATCAACAGCAGATGAAGTGTGCAAATGAAAGATGAGTACATTTCTGAATCAAAGAAACAAGAATGATGAAACACTTCAATCATCTTCTTTCTTTCTTATCTTCAGACGCAAAATGATCAGCTCATTGCACATCAAATCAAGAATCTGATTTATACTCATTACTATCATGATACTCAATGAAATCATACAGAACTACTCTACAGAATGAGTAAAAGATTGAGTAAGATAATAAAATGAAGATTGAATGCAAGAATGAAAGTTAAAGAAGAAAGAAAATCAGGCAAAAGATAAAAGAAATGAGTTGACAAAAATTCACTACTTCACAATAAATAAACATGAATATCAATGATCATCATCATCGCGCTAGTCATAACAAACAACAGAAGCATCGCTCTTCTGTTCATTGTTTACTTCTACTATCTGATACTATCTTCTGCTTATTGTCTGCTTCTACTATTGAGCATCATCTACAGAAGAAAACTTCAAATTGAGCAAATCTCAATTCTCATCACAATTGTCATCATGAGAATTCAAGTTTAGTCAACGTGCATGTGTTAACAAAACAAAGCATCAAGATTATGATCATACTGTGCATGAAGTAACAGTTGAAATATAATGAGACAACAAAATAATAGTCAGAATTCAGATTTACAAGATTCAAAGAATAAACATGAATGATACTGCTGATCATCTAGAAATTCTACGTGAGTTGCAAAGAATGTTCAGTTTACATTTATGAAAATCAAAGAATAAAGAATATGCTATTGAATTCAATGCTTATGCTATCGAAAAAGAATTTCAAGAACACAATGATGCACAGTGAGCTCTGATGTCATGCATTGCATGAAGAAATGAAGCAATTCAACAACGAGAACGTTGTTATTAAAAGAAGAGATAATTGTCAGAACTCAAATCTATGAAAATCAGAGTTCTTCAGAGAATAAAGAATAAACACAAGAACTATTCTTCAACACTATCATTGAACTTTCAGATGAAAATCTGAGTCTATGAGAATTGAGACACTGAGTCTACGAGAAACTTTACTATCGATTTTCAGAGATACTGAGTTTACAAGAACTTTTATCACTGATTCTCAGAAGCTCTGAATTTACAAGAATTCAAGTCACATACAAATCTTGATGTTTCATTGATGATAAGAATTCAAGTCACATATGATCTTTGAAAGACTTTGCATGAGTTGCATGTAATTTTGCTGATCTCATCAACGATGTTTAAACTTAGTTTTCTAAGTATATAAAGAAGAGTTCACTTCTGTATTTTGTAATCTAATGTTAACTTTTTATATAAATAGATATTACTAAGCTACTATCAAATTTGATCATATTATCTACGCATATATTCTCTAGTGTGACTGCGCGTTTCTTGAGCTACTCACAGTATTCAATGCTTCATATGTGATATATTTAATGCTTCATGTAGTATATTTAATGCTTCATATGTAATATATTCAATGCTTTATGTTATGAATCTGCATAAAGTGAATCATATGAGTGTATTTTAACTAGAAGTTCAAAGCTGAAGTAGAAAGAAAATGCAACATGATGTGAGTTTTACTTATGAAAACATGCTAGATTGCTAGCATGTCAACAACAGCTTTACTCACAGCTTTAAACTAGTTTTATATTAGATTAATCAGACTAATCAGAAGTAACAGAGATGCATGCTCATAACATTACTTCTTTTCTTCATTTAGTAATGTTTTCATTGCTGCAGTTCAATTGATTGATTCTTGTCAAGTTGATTTCTAACTTAACTTGTTTAAATACTTCTGATAAAAGTCATTTATGTTATGATTCTAGTCTTCATCTATTCTTTCTAGCTTTAACCTGAGTTTTATTCTAATCAAGTTTAGTGAGCATTTAAGCTAGTAATGATGTCATTGAGACTCTGCATCATATGTGTAAGATGTCAACTCTTTCAAGTTTAGCACAGAGCTGAGAAGAATACATATAAAAACTCAAGTTCTTATCTGTACATACTTTTCTTTCTTAGCATTTATCTATTAGTTAAATGACACTCATATGACTCACTTTATGCTGATCTCTAACAGTAGATAAATGCTAATTAACTACTCTGTTATTAATGTGTAAATGATACGAAATAATCTACTTTGTTTATTCAGAAAATTCGCAAGAAATTCTTTGAATTACTTTCATCAAATTTACTCAAATTTATCAAATCATTTATCATTACAACAAATTTATCTATTTATCTTATCTTTCTTACAATGACGCGCGACTTTGAATCAGTCGAGTCACGAACAGCTCATCTGCTTAAAAGCATTGCTAGTAGACGAGTTTTTCTTATTTCTTTCAATGCTTCAGTTAACGTCAAGAACGCTGATATCTCATGAAACATCAAGACAGAAGAACAACTTCGTCAATGAGTTTATGATCAGTCAAACAAGATTATCAAGATGTTAAACGAGCTTAAATCTCAACAAAACATGACTTTGAAACTCAATGAGCAGTGAATTGTTGTTTAAGTTGAACATGACAAGAGATTGAATCAATTAAAGATTAAACAGATGATCATAAACACTTTAGAAAAGATAAACAAACGTTATCAAGAAAAGATGTTGAATCTCAAGAATAAACTCAAAGAAGTATTGCATTCAGCAAATCAGCTTTGATCTCATCAGTCTACTGAATCTCGAGTTTCTACGAAATCTTTATTTCATCAATTTATCAAGAATCATACTCAATATAAGTCGTTCACTTTATTCAATAATGATCATCATAAGTCTTTCAAGTTTTTGAACTCATCTGTATTCATCGACGAAGATGAATCAACATGAAATAGCTGAAGAATCAAGATAAACAACAAGCTTCAGACAAATGTTGATCACTTCGTCAATGAGACTATCTGCATTGTTTATGTGATATCTAGACTAGAAAATGATGCTGCTAAGCATATCTTCATTCAACGTCATCATGATGCTTTGCATTCTTACATCTCAATCTATAAGTTACTCAAGCATCTTGAAGAAATCTACGAAGATCAGAATAAGAATTGAAAGTGTCGTTGTAAGTACAACGCTTTGAGACAAGCAGACAAGCTCTTCAACGTCTTCTACTTTAACTTTATAAAGCTATTCAACTATTTAGACTACGATGATTGCATTCTGATAAACAATCTTCAGAATAAGATCAACAATTGCTTGCAGAATACTCTGTCAGTATGCTTTAAAGACTTTGCTTCACTTCATTGTCTCAAGATCTTTCTTCAAGATGTGAATAATAAACAGTGAGTCAATTATCAGCTTTGAAGCGAACGTTACATGATCATCATCAAAGTCATTGTTGCATCTGAAAAGCGCGCTACTTCTCTGTCAGCAGTGATGACTTCAATAATCAAATATGTCAAGTCGACTATCTTTTCTACATCTAAGTCAGTCAAATCATCTATCGTTTGCTATATCTGCAAAATCTCAGATCACTTATTTAAGAACTGTTCTCAGAACAAGATCAATACTTCAGCATCTTATGTTTTCACTTTTCGTCTACATGAAATCGTCATTTCAAAGAATAAAGAGAATGAGAAAATGACTTTCTTCTTCAAGAATAACGAGGCAAAAAACTAGAGACTTTCATTAAAGACGCGATGAAAGACGTGTTAATTTCTTCAACAATAAGCATGTCAAATGATTCTTTTGCTTCTGAATCTTTAACTACTGAATATGTACTATCTAGCAATAAAATTAGTTACTCATTGAAGTCATTGATTGACATTGAAGCTGCTGACTATTGATTCATTAATGAAGTAATTGTGCAGATTGTTTGTAATCAGTTGCAAATTAAATTTCTAACTTTGATCAAAGCGAAGTCAATACGAGAATTTGATGATCATTATGCAAAAAAGCTCATTACTCATGTCATTTATTTGAATCTGATTATTCAAAGTCATACGATTGAAATTGCTTCTATGTTGATCACTCAATTAGATCAACATCAAATGATTCTTGAAAAAACATGAATGAACAAAATCAATCTAGTGATAGATATGCAAATTGATTTTCTTCAATTTTCGAATTTCACTTCTAGTCAGAAATCGATTGTTCTACTATCAAGCAACAAGACAATCATGAAACAGAAAAGTTTAACTTCTACTCATATATTGAAGAGATCTTTCATGTCATGATTTTAGTCTTGTCAGACTCAGTCTTCTAGTCTTGTTAAATTTATTTTTGCTTCATCATCTTGACTAGTCTCTATTGAGTCTAGCGTCGGCTGAGAAACACATATATGTAGTTAGCTTCTTTTCTGTAGCTATCTTTCTTTCTTAGCATTTATCTTTTACTTAAATGACACTTTTATTCAACTCGCTCTAGACAGACTTCTAACATTAAATAAATGCTCATCAACTACTCTGCTATCAATGAATAAATGATACGAAACAATCTATTTCGTAAGAAAAATTTGCAAGAAATTCTTCAAATTTGCATCATCATTTTAGATTGCAAGAAATTCTTCAATTTTACACTCATTTTTATCATTCTATTCGCAAGAAATTCTTTGAATAAAGCACTCAATTATTACCTGAAATTCACAAGAGATTCTTTGAATTTTCACTCATTAAAAAACATCAATTCAAAACATCAATCTTTCATCTACTTTTATCTCAACAACTTCTACCTTCTTTCATCATGATACACAACGTTAAGTCAGTTGAGTCTTGAACAACTCGTCTGCTTAAAAGCACTGTCAATAGAAAAGTTTCACTTCTACTCATTGATGCTTCAGTTGAAGCTGAGAAAACTGTCATCTCATGAAACATAAACATCGAAGAACAACTGTTTCATTGAATCAGCAATCAATTCAATGAAGTCATTAATATGCTGAATGAACTTCGAAGTCAGCGAAACTTGACTTTACAACTCAATGAACACTGACTTCTTGTACAAGATGATTACAAAAAGAGAGCGAAATAACTAGAAGTCACTTTTGATAAAAATGATGAGCTAGAGAAAAAGATCAATCAGTTACAAGGCGAGTGATTGAACTTCAGAGCGAAACAACGTCAAGCTGATCAATCTATATCTCGTCAAGATACTCAGTCAGCTGAGCAACGAGTCAATCAGAAAGAAGCTCACTTTCAATGAGAATCTTCTACTCTATCTGATAACACAAACGAAAATGATCATCACAAGTTCATTAAGCTTTTGAATTCACTCATCTTCATCGAAACAGATGACTCTATCTGAAAGACATGAAACATCAAAATAGCTGACAAGCTCAATGTTAACGTGAATCATTATTCTACTAAAAAGATTCGTATTGTTTATATGATTTTCAGACTAGAAGACGATGCTGATCAGCAAATTTATGCAAAGCATCATGTTGATGCTTTCTCATTCTATCAATCACTATCAAAGCTACTGAAACATCTGAAAGAAATTTACGAAGATCAGAATCTGATTCGAAAGTGTCGTTGCAAATACGTTGCTCTGAAGCAACTCAACAAGCTCTTCAGCTCTTTCTATTCAGAATTCACTAGAATATTCAGCTTTCTGAACTACAATAATGTCATTCTAATGAACAACATTCAGAATAAAATCAACAATTGTCTTCAAAACGCGTTGTCAGTTTGCCTCATAAAGTTTAGCTCGCTTGATAAGCTCAAGATCTTTCTTCAAGATGTGAATAATAAACAATGAGTCAATTATCAGCTACGTGATGAGCAATGAACAGTCAAATTAATAGCAGCTTTGAAAAAACGTTTTGTTTCTTCGTCAACATCAGCTTCAGTCTTGACTACTAGCTATGTTCAACTCGCTACTTTTTTCACTCTTGAATCTGAATGATCAAGAATGTCAATCATCTGCTTCAACTGCAAAGTATTGAGTCATCTTTCAAAGAACTGTTCTCAGCTGAAGACTAGTACTTCAACATCTTGTGCATTTATCTTTTGTCTCAATGAGATCATCATGTCAAAAGAAGAGAAGAAATTATTTACAGAGAAATTGAAGAATGAGGCAAAAAACTAGTGACTTTCATCAAAGATATAATGAAAGATGTGTTAATTTCTTCAACAATGAGCAGCTCAAATGATCTTTTTGCTTCAAAATCTTTGACTATTGAATGTATACTATCTAGCAATGAAATTAGTTACTCATTGAAGTCATTGATTGACACTGAAGCAGCTGACTATTCGTTCATTGATGAATTAATTGCGCAGAATGTTTGTGATCATTTGCAAATTGAATCTTTATCTTTAATCAAGCTCAAATCAATAAGAAAATTCAATGATTATTATGCAAAAAAGCTCATTACTTATGCGATTTATTTGAATCTAACTGTTCAAGATCATATGAAACGTTTCACTTCTATGCTGATTACTCGATTAAATCAACATCAGATGATTCTTGAAAAAACATGAATGAACAAGATCGAGATGACTATTGATATGAAAGATGATTGTCTTCAATTTTCTAGTTTCAAAGCTCATATCAAAGCTTTTATCAAAGCTCATTCAACTGTTCTTTCAAGTAAGAAAATCGCGATAGAACAGAAAAGTTTAATCTTTACTCAAATACTAAAGAGATCTATATTTTCTGTCATCACTTAACTCAGCAAGAAGTCATCTTCATTTAGTAAAATCATGAAATCATCTAATTCAGTTAACTTCGCTTCATTTTTCGATTCAATGAACATAGCAATAATAGAGACTGCAGCATATAAATCACTAGTCAAACGATTGAATGTGACTACTTTCATGATCATCATCACGAAAATCGATTGACTTCTAAAAACAGTTAGAAATAAACTTGAAGATGTAAATCTACAAGAGCTTTCACATGAAAAGATCTTGAAAGAAGTCAAAGCTAAGCTTTCTTTGAAATATCATGACTATTTAGACGTGTTTGATCGAGCAATGACTGATCAACTATTCTCTCATCGTTTCTACAATCATAAAATTGAGTTGATCAACGAGAAAACATCTTCTTGAAGTCATCTCTATCATATGTCTGATTACAAGCTTCAAAAGATGAAGAATTATCTAATCAAGCATCTGAATAAAGACTTTATATTTTCTAGCTCAGCTTCATACGCTTCGCTTATACTAGTCATCGAAAAGAAAGATGATAGCTTGCGTTTCTGTGTAGACTACAGAAAGCTCAATGCTTTGATCAAACGAGATCGCTATCTCTTATCACTAATAGACGAAACTTTCGCTCGTATTCAAGATAGCAAGTATCTAACTCGATTAAACATCATTGTTGTCTTCAACAAACTGCATATGCATTCAAGCAGCGAAGATTTGACTATCTTTATCACCTCTTTTGATTTCTACAAATATTACGTGATGTCTTTCAAATTAATCAACGACTCAATCTTTTATCAACATTATATGAACAACGTGTTATTTAACTATCTTCATCAGTTTTGTCAGATCTATCTAGATGACATTATCATCTACAGCAAAACATTGAAGAAATATAAGCGACATGTACAATTAGTTCTACATAGACTATGAGAGACTGATCTTCAGATGAATATAAACAAATGCAAGTTTCATGTTTAGAAGATTTTCTTTCTGAAACTATTGCTATTCATTGAAGAACTAAAGATGAATCTCAGAAAAGTACAAGCAGTAGTCGAATGATCTACTTTTACAAACCTCATTCAGATGCAGTTCTTCGTTGACTTTTGCAATTTCTATCAACGTTTTATAAAGAACTTTTCGAAGATTGTTCATTCTTTGATTCAACTAACTCAAAAAAAGATGATATTTGAATGAGATCAAGCTTGTCAAACAATCTTTGATCATATGAAGAAATAAATGACTGAAGTCTTTATTCTTCGTCATTTTGATCAGAATAAAGAGACTATTCTTGAAACAGACTCATTTGACTACGTCAATGATGACATACTTTCTCAGTATAATGACGAAGAAACATTGCATTCAATAATTTACTACAGCAAGAATCTGAGTCTCGCTGAGTGCAATTACAAGATCTAGAACAAGAAATTACTAGCAATCATTTGTGTCTTCAAGCATTGACAATCTGAGCTGAAATTGACTGAGTTACTCATCAAGATGTTCACTGATCATCAAGCTTTAACGTCATTAATGAAAGATAAAGAGCTAAGTAGACGTCAAATGCGCTAAATACAAAAGCTCATTGACTTCAACTTCAAAATCATGTATTGCTCAGATAAACAAAACATCAAAGTCAATGCATTAACTCGTTGAGTTGATTCAGTTTCTAGAAGTCTCGAGAATGAATGATGTTGCTATCAGCGAACTACAATTCTCATGTTGAATTGAATAAAAATCGCTGATTTAGAAGAGAAAGAGAATGATAAACTAATTTATCAATTGATTCTAGAAGTTAACAGAATCAACGAGAATTGTATTCTACTTCGTGAAGTCGTAGTAAAAGATGAAGCTCAATATGAAGATACTAAACTAAGAGATTGTCGAGTTCAGAACGAAATACTATATCAAAGTGATCTTCTATGAATTTTCTTCAATGAGCATCTTCAAATGAAGCTAATTCGAAAAGTTCACGATCAATTTTCTATTGATCATTTCGAAATTCTCAGAACGATAAAGATTATAAGAAGATACTACTATTAATCTTCAATGCAAAAGACAATAGATTGATATATTCAAAACTGCTACATTTATCAGTGATCAAAGACTTCTCAAGATAAATTCAATGAACTACTACATTCTTTACTCATACTTGAACAGTAATGAAAGAACATAGTCATAAATTTCATCATTGACTTATCTTTTTTGAAAGACAAAAACATCATACTAACAGTGATATGTAAATTAACAAAGAAACGACATTATATTTCTTGCTTCACTGATGACGAGAGAATCACAGCAGAAAAAACAGCTGAGCTAATGCTTCAGTGAATATATCAAATACATGATTTACTCGATTTCATTGTTTCGAATCGAGACTCTCAATTTATCTTCATTCTATGAAAGTCGCTTTGCAAAAGACTAGACATTAATCTTCAACTCTTTACAGTCTATCATTCTCAGATCAATGATCAAAGTGAACGAGTCAATCAAAATGTTGAAAGATATCTTTAATCTTTCTGTTTATATATGCAGAATGACTGAACTAAGCTACTACTCATGATCGAGTTCATCAACAATAATGCTCTGTTCTCAATCATTTTTTCAATCTCTTTCTTTCTAAACAAAGACTTTTATTCTTGTATGAGCTTTGAACTCGATGTCATTGAATATAAAAGTTCTTGTGAACGCTTGCAGATGACTAAAGTCGAGAATATATCTGAACATATGAACAAAACACTGAAGTTTGCTCGCAAGTCACTAGTCAAAACACAAGAACAAATGATGAAACAAGTCAATAAGCATAAAAAAGAAGTTGATTACAAGATTAAATCAAAGATGTTTCTGAATGAAAGAAACATCGTTACAGCGAGATCTTTCAAGAAGTTAAATGACAAAATGCTTGATTCTTTCATCAATCTAGATCTTGTCGACTCTTCATATAAACTGAAATTATCAGAGTTTATGCATGTTCATGATGTATTTCATTCTGATCTGCTTCGCTCTGTCGTTGATGACTTCTTACCTGATCAAAAGAATAAACTCTCAGATTCAATAGTGATAAACGATAAAGATGAGTGAAAAATCGATGATATATTAAATTTTCGTTGATATCGAAGACGACTTCAGTATAAAGTCAAATGAAATGACTATGACAATGATCTCAATTGATACAACGCTGATGACGACGAATTTATGAATGCTCAGAAGATCATTGATAATTTTCATATTCAATACTGAAACAAATCACGCTAATTAACAATTTAATCAATCATGATTTAACAGATCTGAGTCTGTGAAATCATGATTGAGCAATCAATCGAGTCGAGCAGAAAATACATTCATGCAAACATGAATCATCAAAGAAGAGAAGTAATGTCACGATTCTAGTCTTGTCAGACTCAGTCTTCTAGTCTTGTCAGATTTATTCTCGCTTTGTCATCTTGACTAGTTTCTATTGAGTCTAGCGTCGACTGAGAAACACATATATGTAGTCAGCTTCTTTTTTGTAACTATCTTTCTTTCTTAGCATTTATCTTCTAGTTAAATGACATCTTTATCTGACTCGCTCTAGACAGACTTCTAACATTTTACTACATCTCAACTCAGTCTGAAATCACTCTCTTTCAGTCAGTTTAATGAGAAGTCAGTTAAACTAATTGAACAGTTAAAATCGCGTAACGCGACTTTAACTAACGTCAAAATCTTTAAATCAACGTCAAATTCAATGAACATTGCAATGATAAAGACTGCAACTTATAGAATGTTAGTTAAATGATTAAACGTGAAGACTTTTACTGTTATCATCTTGAAAATTGATCGACTCATAACTACAGTTGAAAATAAGCTCGAAGAAGTGAATTTGCATAAGCTTTTACACGTCAAGACTCTTGAAGAGATCAAAGTCAAGCTTTTTCTTGAGTATCATGACTATTTAAACATGTTCGATCGAGCTATGATTGATCAGCTATCATCTCATTGTTTCTATGATCACAAAATTAAGTTGATTAACGAAGAAATGTTCTTTTGAAGCAAACTGTATCAGATGTTTGATCACAAGCTTCAGAAGATAAAGAAGTATCTGATTAAACATCTGAACAAAGAGTTCATTTTCTCTAGCTTCGTTTCATACGTCTTGCTCATCTTATTCGCTGAAAAGAAAGATGAAAGTCTGCATTTCTGCGTTAACTACAGAAAGCTCAATGCTTTGATCAAACAAAATCGCTATTCTTTGTCTTTGATAAACGAGACTCTCGCTCATATACAAGAAAGCAAATACCTGACTCAATTGAACATCATTGTCACGTTCAATAAACTGTAAATGCATTCAGATAGCAAAGATTTGACTATTTTTATCATCTTCTTCAACTCATACAAATATCGTGTAATGCTTTTTGAATTAATCAATGAATCAACGTTCTATCAACACTATATGAACGACGTGCTGTTCAAATATCTTCATCAGTTTTGTTAGATTTATTTAAATGACATTATTATTTACAGCAAGATCTTGAAGAAACACAAGTGACATGTACAATTGATCTTGAATAGATTACGAGAAGCTGATCTACAGATAAACATCAATAAATGCGAGTTTCATGTTCAGAAAATCATCTTTTTAGAACTTTTGATGTCAATCAAGAGACTTAAGATGAATTCACGAAAGATATAAGCAGTAGTGAATTGACTTATTCTCAATAATCTCACTCAGATTCAGTCATTCATTGACTTCTGCAACTTCTATCGATGCTTTATCAAGAACTTTTCAAAGATTGTTCATTCAATGATTCAACTCACTTAAAAGAAGATCATATTTGAATGAAATGAAGTCTGTCAAACTGCATTCAATCACATGAAGAAATGTATGACTGAGACTTTTATACTTCGTCACTTTGATCAAATTTGCGATTTCATTCTTGAAACTGACTCATTCAACTACGTAAACGACAAAGTTCTCTTTCAATATGATGATGAAAAAGTACTACATTCAATTGCTTTCTATAGCAAGAACATGTCTTCTGCTGAATATAACTACGAAATATACAATAAGAAACTGTTGATCATTATTTGAGCATTTAAGCATTGACAACTTAAACTGAAGTTGACTGACATTTTTATCAAGATGTTCATTGATCATCAAGCACTCATTTCATTGATGAAAGACAAAGAGCTGAGCAGAAATCAGATGCGCTGAGTACAAAAGCTAGCTGATTTCAACTTTAAGATAATGTATCAATCTGACAAACAGAACATTAAGATCAATGCATTAACTTGTTGAGCTGACTTCGTATTCAGAGATTTCGATGATGAACACGTTTGCTATCAATGAATCATTATTTTGACGTTAAATTGAATGAAGATTGCTGATTTAAAGAAGAATGTCAGCGAGTCAATTTATAAACAAGTTCTTGACGTGAATGAAATCAATGAGAATTGTACTTTACTTCGTGAAGCAAAGATCAGAGACGAAGCACAATGCAAAAACATTAAGCTGAAGAATTGTTGAGTTCAGAATAAAATCTTATACAAAGACAGTCAGCTATGAGTTTCGTTTAATGAACTTCTGCAAATGAATCTGATTTGTGAGATGCATAATCAACCCTCAATAAATCATCTCAATATTCTTAGAACGATGAAGATCATCAAACGAAACTACTATTGATCATTTATGCGAAAGACAATAGATTGATATATTCAAAACTGCTATGTTTGTCAATGATCAAAAACATTTAAAGATAAATTGAATGACTTGCTTTAATCTCTATCAATATCTGAACAGCGATGACAAGACATAGTAATGAACTTCATTATTGATTTATTTGATTTGTTCAACTACAACGTTATTCTGACTGTCATCTGCAAATTGTTAAAAGAAAGACATTATATTTCTTGCATCATTGATGATGAAGAAATCACAGTTGAAAGAACAGCGAAAATGTTGATTCAATGAGTATATTGAACTCACAATTTATCAAGCTTCATTGTATTCAATCGAGATTCTCAGTTCATTTTCATTCTTTGAAAGTTTCTTTGCAAACAACTGAGCATTTCTCTTTGATTGTTCATCGTTTATCACTCTCAGATCAACGATCAAAGCGAACGAGTCAATCAAAATGTTGAGTGATATCTTCGTTTCTTCTGTTTGTACATGCAGAACAACTGATTCAAGTGACTATTCATGATTGAGTTTGTTAACAATAACATCTTGTCTTCAGTCATTTTCTTGATCTCATTTTTCATGAACAAAAGCTTTCATTCTCATATGAGCTTTGATTCTGACATTATCGAGTATGAAAGCACTCATGAACGTCTGCAGATTGCTTGAGTCGAAGATATATTCAATCACATGAATAAGACACTGATCTTCACTCGCGAAGCTTTGATCAAAACATGAGAGCAAATGATGAATCAGACTAACAAGCATAGAAAGAAAATTAATTATGAAATCAAATTAAAGATGTTTCTGAATGAATGAAACATCATTACAGTGAGATCTTTCAAAAAACTGAATGACAAGATGCTCGACTCATTTCAGATCATTGATTCTGTTGACTCATTCTATAAGTTGAAACTATCAGAGACTATGTGTATACATGATGTATTTTATTCAGAGCTTCTTTGTTCTGTCATCAATGATTCTCTGTCTAATCAAAAGAATGAATCTTTGAGATCAATAGTGATAAATAATGAAGATGAATAAGAAATCAATGATATACTGAACTCTTGATGCTATAAAAGATGACTTCAATATAAAGTCAAATGAAACGACTATGACAATGATTTCAACTGATATAACGCTGACGACGATGAGTTTATGAACGCTCAAGAGATGATTGATGAATTTCATATCAAATATTCAAGAAAAGCGCGTTAGAAACAACATTCATGCAAACATGAATAGTCAAGAAAAGAAGATAATGTTATGATTCTAGTCTTCATCTATTCTTTCTAGTTCTAATCTGAGTTTCATTCTAATTGAGTTTAGTGAGCATTCAAGCTAGTAGTGATGTCATTGAGACTTTGCATCATATGTGTAAGACGTCAATTCTTTCGAGTTTAGCACAGAGCTGAGAAGAACACATATAAGAACTCAAGTTCTTATCTGTACATACTTTTCTTTCTTAGCATTTATCTATTAGTTAAATGACATTCATATAACTCACTTTATGCTGATCTCTAACAATTTACAATCTTCAAGCAGTCTTTGAACTCATTTTCATCGACATTGTATCAATGTAGATCAACATCATAGTCTTTTTAATTGACACGATATTGCAGTCATCTTCTGTAATGTCTGAAGTTCAGTATGTTCTTCACTTCTCATTCATCTTCGTCATTTATCACTATAGAATCAGACGACTCATTTTATTGTTCTTTCAGAAAATCTTTTGAATTCAATCATAGTAGATTCAAGATGAACTTTGAATGAATCTTTATTGTCGATGACAGTTTCAGTCAATATGCATGTTCAATCTCAGTCAGAATCTTGAAAGATTCTAACATCTTATCATTTAACTTCTTTGATGATCTTGCAATCATAATGTTTCTAGAATTCAGAAACATCATGTCATTTATCTTGTAAATCATTTTCTTTTGATGCTTATCAGTCTGTTTCTTCATTGTGACTCTGACTCTTGCTAATGTCTGCTTGATCAACGTTAATGATCATTTCATGTGTTCAAATATATTCTTTGCTTTGCTCACTTGAATTCTAGCTTGAGTGATCTCATATTCAGTTAAATTCAAATCAAAGCTCATATGAGAGTGAAAGCTTTTATTCAGAAAGAATGCTGATTGTTCAATTAATGATGAAATAGCATTGTTATCAACGAATTCAGTCATAGATAGTCAGATAAATCAGTCATCTTGCATGTATAAGCAGTAACTTCATAAATATCATTCTACATTTTGATTTGTTTTTTTTATTTGATTGTTGATCTGTAAGTGATAGTTGATGAATAGTTTCATCTTAATGTTGAGTCTCAAACATAAAGACTTTCAGACAATCGATATGAATTACGAATCTCTATCGAACACTATTGATCTTGATAGTTCATGAGTTCTGAAGATTCATATCAGCAGCAGCTTAACTGTTTATTTCGCGAAAGTTTCTTCGTCATCTGATCAACAAAGTATATAGTGACGTTCTTTAAACAATCAATCTATCACTGTCAGAATCGCGTTGCTTTCATCACTTTTCAACAAATTAATAATGAAATTCAATGATATGTCTTGTCATCGTTGTTCAGATATAAACAATGACTTCAATAGTTCATTGATTTGATCTCTTGATGCTTTTGATCTACGACAAACGTAACAGTTTCAAATGTAACGTTTGATTGTTGTTCTCATCTTTGATCAGCAATATGATCATCTTAACAAGTTTAACGTTCAATTCATGTTAGAATAATCATTGATCAAAAGATCATGTGCTTTTCTTATCAATTAAGTGATCATTGACTGAGAAACTCACAGTCTATCATTCTTTCAGAGTATTTCATTCAGTACTCTGCAATTGTCTAGACTCATATCGTGACAAGTTCTTCTGTTCTGTTCTATGATTGTTTAAATATTAATACATTGTTGATTCATTTGATTTTCGACTATAATCTGATTCTGAATAGAAATCATCTCTTCGATCAAATTTTAATTAACTTTTGATTTGAGTTTTGAATCTGAGTCAGATTTTAATCAACTTTCTGATCATTTTCTTGATCAGCTTTTATGAACTGCAGTTCAAATTTGTCTTCTGACAATAGCATCTGATGCTGATATAGCTTTTGATTATTATTTGCTTCAACTGACTTGACATCTGACATTCTGATCAGCACGTCTGCTTTCAGATTCTGCTTTTCTGACTGATATATGATCTTGAAGTTATATTCAAATAACTTCTCAGCTCATTTAGCCTGTTGTCTGATCAGTTTCTTGATGATTATAAAGTACTTTAAATTCAGATGATCAATGAAGATCTTGATTGAAATATCAGTACATTTCAATTCAAGATATTAATGCTTTAAGCATTGAATAATAGTCAAAAGCTCTTTGTCGTAGATCTCGTAGTTGCATTTTGCAGAAATCATGTTCTTGCTATAGAAGATCACTGAATGTAGAATGTCTTCATCATCATATTGAGACAATACTTCGTCGTTGACATAGTTCAAAGAGTTCGTTTTCAGAATAACTTCTTTAATTGAATTGAAATGCTTCAGAATAAAGACTGTCATCATCTGTTGCTTCAGTTTCTCAAAGATTGTCTGACAGATCTCTGTTTATTCAAATGAATGATTTTTTCAAGTCAGCTTTATCATAAATTGAGTGATCTTCAAGAAGTTCTTTATGAATCATTGATAGAAATTGCAGAAGTCAATGAAGATCTGTACATGAGTTAACAATTGAGACACTTTTCAGCTTTGAATCACATTTACTTTTCAAGAGTTTATTTGTAGATCATTGATGAATATCAGTAGTTTTAGAAATGAGATCTTCTGAATCTTGAATTTGCACTTGTCAATGTTTATCTGCAGATTGACTTCATGAAGCTTGTCTAGCATCTCTTTCATATGAGTTCTATGTTTCTTCAAGATCTTACTGTAAATGAGAATGTCATTCAGATAAATCTGACAGAATTTATGCAGACAGTTGAACAACATGTCGTTGATATAGTGCTGAAAGAATGTTGATTCATTGATTAATTTAAAGAGCATTACTTTATATTTGTAAACATTGAAGAAAGTGACAAATATGATTAAATTCTCACTTTCAGTGCTTATGCAAAGCTTATTGAACGTGATGATAATGTTAAGTTGAGTCAGATATTTACTGTCTTAAATTTGAGCGAGTACTTCGTCTATCAAGAATATTGAATAACGATCTCTTTTAATCAGAGCATTCAGTTTTTAATAATTTATACAAAAGCAAAGACTATCATCTTTCTTTTTGATGAATAGTATTGACAAAGCGAATGAAGCTTTGCTGAGTGTAATAAACTTCTTCTTCAAGTTCTCTTTTAGATACTTCTTGATCTTCTGCAACTTGTGACTTAACATGAAGTACAATTGACTTTTAGAAGATTGACTCTCATCTTCTAATTTAATCTTATGATCATATAATTGATGCAAGAGCAACTGCGTTGTCTTTTCTCTATCAAAAACATTCAGAAAGTCGTGATAAACTATTGAAAGCTTCTTCTTCAATTCATTTAATGACATGACAAAGATCATTTCATTCAGTTTCGCGAAATCTTTCACTGAGCTAAGCGCTTTGTTGATTTCACTAATGATCAAGATAAAGATCTTGACATTCTTCTTCTTGACTAAAGTTTAATAAGCAGCGACTTTGATCATGATAATATTGATGAGTTCTTTGTTCTTCAATGACTGAATGAGTTCATGTTGATCGAGATCAACTTAAGTGCTTTGCTTTCATATGAAAGCTGATTCAATAAATTAATTCACTGATTTCGAATTTGTAGTTCGCTTTAAGATGATCATTGACATAGATTTCAAGTTCTTTCGTTTTATTTTGCAGATCTCGCTTGATTCAAGTTGATGAAATGCTGATTGACTGCTCACTTTTGAAACAATAAGTTTCAAGATTCAAATATTTAATGAAGATATTAATTAATCATTTGCAGAATTTATCAAAATTTGATTTCTTTTCAATCAGAGATTATTAATGATTATCTTGTGCTGATCTAGACAAGTTATTAATTGTTGAGATCATGTCTAGAAACTAATCAGAATGCGTGCGTGACTAGAATGTTTGATTTATAAAGATAGTTATAACTAAGACTTTAAGAATACAGAAGAAAGAAGATACAAAAGACAAGAAGAACACACTCTATATAGTAGTTACTCAGATCAACGTTAGTCTTAAAGAAAACGTGTTAAAACACAAGAAAGATGTTGATTTGAAAGATGTTTGTGACACAAAGAAATGTGTTTGTCATAAAAATCTGTTGATCACTCATAACACAAAGAAGTGTGTTTATCTAGAAGACAATAGAAGCTGATTAGAAGATGCTAGAGAAGAAAAAAGATGCTGAGTCATATCTGAGTCAAATCTGAGTCAAATCTAGGTCAAATCTCGACTAAATCATTGACTAGTTCTAATCAATTCTGACACATTCATAACATTATCTTCTTCTTCGAAAATTCATGTTCGCATGAATAGAATAAATGAAACGCAAAAATTTTCACTGTTTTTCAATTTAGTATGACTTGTCTGAATAAAGCTTATGAAATTCAACTAGAACTTCTTTCGAGCTCTCGAATTCTTTTTTATTGACATAATATCATTCGTCGTCTTGATCTAGTCTCGTTCATTTGATCTTGTATTGTATTCAATCTCAATATTGTTTAAAGTTCAAAATGTCATCTATCTCTCAATGCTCATTATTTTCAATAGCGAGAGATTTAGATGATTCTGAATGCTGTTCTGATAAGAGATCATTGAAATAAGAACATAATAGCTTTGAACTGAACATCAAATGCAGCTGCTTCATGCTTTCAGATAGATGAAAACAATAGAAAATTTCAACATTTGCGATGATTTGATAAAGTTCTAGTTGTTTGTCTTTCAAATCTTTGCATAATCTCGTTGTTTTCATGTTTCTAGAGAATAATCAAACTCAGTCATTTACTTCATAGATGACATTTCGTTTATGTTTATTGATCTGAGCTTCAGTGATCTGCTTAGTCTTTTTCAATTGCTGACAATTAAAGATAAGAAGCTCTTTCATTCTGAGAGCAATATCATCAGCTTTTCTAGCTTCAAGACGTTCACGAATTGTTTCATAGTCAGTCGTATCTGAATTGAAACTCATTCGTGAGTGAAAATTCTTATTGAAGTAGAACAAAGTCATTGAGATGATCGAGAAGATATTGAAATTTTCGCTGAATTTTATCATTGAAAGTCATTTTGCTCAGTCGTTCTGCATGTAATTACAGTAGATTCTAAGTTCGTGTTTAATGTTTTGATTGACTCGCTTTGATTGATCATTGATCTCAGAATAATAAGCTGTTGATAAACTAGCTGTAATTCTTAGTCACTTGCAAAGACTTTGTCACATTATTGATATAAATTGAGAGTCTCTGTTTGAAACAATAGAACTAGGTAGATCATGAAGTTGATAAATGTTTCATAGCATGATTCAAACCGTTTCTTCGACTGAGATGTCATCGTCTTTTCAATGACAGAAGACATAGTGATGTTTCTTGATGAGATGACATATAATTGTGCAAATGACGTTGTATTCTTCTGATAGAAATAGTTCAGTAATGAAGTTTATAGCAATATCTTTTCAGCGTTTCTATGAAATCAAGAGAGAATAATGAAGTTCATTGATACTATTTCTAGATGTCTTACTTCGTTGACAAACATGACAGTTTTGAATGTAACATTTAATCATTGCTTGATGATCTGATCAATAGTAGAAACGTTGAACTAGATCAATAGTTCTTCAATTATCAGAGTGAAAGATGAAAGACTGATCATGAATTTTCTTTAGCAATTTCATATGCATATTTTCAGAAACTCACAGTAGATCTTTTCTGAACAGAACGTCGTCAACAATCTTGCAGTGCTTCAATTCAGTGCTATGTAGCTTGAGCTTGTTTTCGCTTATAGCTTGTTTATACTCATTGCAAAACTCATCTGTCTTGTTGACATTTTTTACTTGCTGATAGAGATCAACTTCAGATTCAATAGCTAGAATATTTACTTTATTGAATGTCAGAATGATCTGATAGTGATCTTCAGTACGCTGAGTTGATTCAGAGATGTTGATCAAAGACATTCTGATTAGAGCATCAACTTTAATGTTCATTTTGCTTGATCAAAAAATGATCTGAAAGTTAAACTTAAATAGAATGTTTAGATAATTAGCTTGACGTTGAGTTAACTGTTTGTTTTTCATGAAAATTTTCAAAGTCTGATGATCAATGAACATCTGAATGAGCAGCTCTGTGCATTCTAGCTTGAGTCTTCAGTGTTCAAAACATCAAATAATAATTAGTAATTTCTGTTACGAAGCGTGTCGACATTGAATAGAGTCTAGTCAATAGACTCTAGGAATTTCGATATGTGAACAAGGAACAGCGATGTTTCGAATCGAAATATGCTGAAACATTTCATCTATTCGAGCCCTAGCAAATCGGCTACTTCGCCCCTTTGTTCGACCTACTATAGATACAGCTCGAAACTGTCTTCTTTCTTCTGTATTCTTAGTTTCCTAGTTAGAGCTACCTCTATTGATCAAACATTCTATTCAGCTACGCACTACCTCGCTGCAGTGTGGTTAGATTCTAGGCACGGTCTCAACATTAAACTAAGAATTCGTTAACCCTACGATACGAGTATCAATATTCATTCAAGACACTCGGCGAACAACGAAACGAGTCTAAAGAAATTTGTTTACCTGGTGGTCGACGACTTCGAAAGACAGAACAACATCAGAGGGTCAATAGAATCAACGGCGAGGCTGTTGAATTGCTAGAGAACTTACCGCTCATTCAGTAGCATCGATTCACTCGATCAATAGAATCAACGGGAACATATGGCCGTTGATTGCTAGAGAATCACAAACTTCCTCCCCCCTCAAAAAGCTCGTGGATCAGTCGAGTCAAAATAATCTGTGTCATCAAATTCGGTTCGGCTCGATCCGAATTCAGGTCAATTTAGTGAGCCTGCTACAAAGGCAAGTCAATAGTCGACCTCTTCGATGAGCTAGTCGGTTCCCTTCTAGTGAGCCTGCTACAAAGGCGCTGTCAATGCGATGACCTATCTACTCACATCGCTCTACCTATCAGTGAACCGGCCTACCTCGTGTTCCTGTGTCAACTAGTGAGCCGGCTTCAATGGCACGATCAGAACCGACCTCTTCGATGAGCTAGTCGGTTCCCTTCTAGTGAGCCTGCTACAAAGGCGCTGTCAATGCGATGATCTACCTACTCACATCGCCCTACCTATCAGTGAACCGGCCTACCTCGTGTTCCTACGTCAAATAGTGAGCCTGCTACAATGGCCGCTCTCTCCCCTCATAGTGAGCCTGCTACAATAGGCATTTCGATGGTCTGGAAGGTCAATAGGAAGGTTGGTAGAAAGGCGAGCGTCGAGCTCTACGTCAGTGCTATGAACTACACTACAAGTCATAGGGACATGACTTTTAAAGAGAAGGAAGTAATGTTACGAAGCGTGTCGGCATTGAATAGGGCCTAGCCAATAGGCCCTAGGGATTTCGATATGTGAACAAGGAACAGCGATGTTCCGGATCGGAATATGCTGGAACATTTCATCTATTCGAGCCCTAGCAAACCGGCTACTTCGCCCCTTTGTTCGGCCTACTATAGATACAGCTCGAAACTGTCTTCTTCCTTCTGTATTCTTAGTTTCCTAGTTAGAGCTACCTCTATTGATCAAACATTCTATTCAGCTACGCACTACCTCGCTGCAGTGTGGTTAGATTCTAGGCACGATCTCGACAGATCGAGCTAATCTGTTTCTTTAGATTGTCAAAAGCTTGAACACAGACTTTGTTTCAAACAAAAGATGTATTCTTTCTAGTCAGCGAAGTGAATGATTTGACTAGCTTCGAGAAGTTCTTAATGAAATGACGATAGAAGTTAACAAATTTCACGAAGCTTTGAACTTTTTTTAGATTGATCAACGTAGTTCAGCTGACTATGACTTTCACTTTGATAAAATTCATACGAAGATCTTGTTTTGAAACTATGACTTTTAAGAAAACAGTTTCTTCTACGTTGAATTCGCACTTTCAAATATCTACTTGTAAATTAGCTTCTCATAAATGATTTAATATCATTTTGACATGTTGTTTATATTCTCGTTAAGTTTTGCTGTAGATTAGAATGTCGTCTAGATAGACTTGACAGAAGTCATTTAGAAAGTCTCACAAAACATCATTCATATACTGCTGAAACAAGACAGAATTATTAATAAGTTTGAAAGATAACATCTTTGATTTGTACACTTCTAAAGCGATGATAAAGATAGTGTAGTTCTCACTATCAGAATGCATTTGCAGTTTGTTAAAAGTTGAAATGATATTTAATCGAGACAGATGCTTGCAATCAACTATATTGTTGATCATCTCATTTATGAGCGATAGAGAATAGCAATTTCTTTTGATAATAGCATTGAGCTTTCAATAGTTAACGCAGAATCGTAGATCTTTATTTGCTTTTAGAGCGAACAGAACAGATGAGAAATATGAAGCTTTGCTAGAAGTTATAAATTCTTTGAAAAGATTCTCGTTCAGATATTTCTTTACTTTCTGAAGCTTGTAGAAAGACATTCAATATGCTCGACAGTGAGATGATGTTGCGTCACTAGTAAGCTTTATCATATGATCATATGAACAATGAGACAATAGCTTGTCTGTCTGAGCTTAATCAAAGACATCTAGAAAATTCTGATATTTTGATGATAGCTTGACTTTAATATTCTCTAGATTCTGAGTCGTTTCATCAATAAAAAAGACGTTTATGACATCTAGTTTGCATTGAGTATTGTAGATGATTTTTCTATCAATGTCTTCGATGAACATAGCAAAAATCTCTGTCTGATTCTTCTTTTTTCATTTTACTAGTGTTTAAAAAAAGATGACATCTATGTTTTGAATCAAGAATGACTCTTTCTGAATGATTGAAACTGAGTGCTTAAGCATCTTAAAGATTTTGCTGTGAGCTGCTGAAGAGGTTGAAGTTGATCGCGATCAACTTGAGTGCTTTGTATTTGACGAAATCGAAAAAATCAAGATAGAAATATCTAATTGATCAGAAAATATGATAGTATCATGTCTCATGTTCAATAATATTTCATTTTTGTTCATTTAAAATTTGCTCAATATAGCTTCATGATGCTCAATATTAGCTATCAGCATTGACATAGTCAATTTCTTATGACTTTTGATCGTAAGATTGAATAGAATCTTATGAGTAATAGTTTTTCTAGCTAACTTCTCATCATAGTCTCATATTAACTTCTCTTTTGCTAGTAATATAGATTGTATTTCAAGTTTCTGACATATTTTATCAACTAGCTTGTCATGTATCAGCGTGTAAACGACGAAATCACTATTTATCAAAGAACGAAGACTGAAAGAATTGCTCTGAGAGATAAAAGAAGCATTGATCAGAAATGACTTTTCAAAATAGTTTTCTTTCAATAAAACTTCGATTTGACTGCACAAAGATATGATCTCTATCTTTTTAATAACTCTGAAAGAGATAACTAGTTTTTTGAATCAGAATTTGACTCAGAATTCAAATGATTAAACTCATCATCTTTTAAGACATTAACTCTAGATCGATCAGAGCACTCTCTAGAAGTATGATCTGATTTGTGACAGATGAAACAGATTTCAGCTTGTAAATTGATGTCTTTGACGCTAGTTAAAATCGCGTCACACGACTTTGAATGATTGACGAGTGTAGTGACTTCGATCTTTCTGTAAAGATTCAATAAATCTCATTTCTCAGCAAAAATGACTTGCTTTCTGACTTTGTTCAGAAATTTCTTTTCTTTAATGTCACTCATGACTCGATGCTCATTGTTTAAATGAATCAAATAGCTACGAATTTCGTTCAGAGATTCTGACTGAATCAATTGACTGCTTCAAGCTGCATAAAAATGATAGACTATCTTGTCTTGTAAATCAATGATCAATTGCTTTTCGTGATACTTTAGATAGAAGAATAAACGTTGAAACATCGAATAGAAATTGCTAAATTTGCTCTTTTCTTGAGAGAGATTAGCATATTTTCTTCGAAAGTTTGTCTCTTTGTTGAAATCATCATAAAGCTGAGCAAGTTCATTTAACAGATCATTAACTGTGACATAGAGATTCAATGAATTTTGTTGACGTTAAGCTAAAGTAGCTTTGACTGCGTCTTCTTCAATTCTGAAGTGAATGTAGATCAGAATAGCTTTATTGATATCAAAATGATTGATGTTGATTTTTAGCTTGTCACGAATCTTTTCTTGTCAATCATCTCAGATAGATTCTTTTTCATCAGTAAACAGAGATGAATTTGAAAGCTTTTGAGATCACTTGAAGAAATTGAACAAAGTAAAAGAGAAAGAAGTGACTTCTTTAAATGATTGCAGTTGATGTTGCAATTCAGTCACTTGATTTTAAAATGTCTGATTTAATTGATTCAAGCATTCTTTGACTTTATTTATTTTCTCGAAACGAGTCTTTCATATTTGTTCACTTGATATCTTGTCAAATAACTCACAAGCTTTCACGTCTAGATCTTGTTGAGTTTGAAGACTGTTCAAATCTTCTAGAAAAACTTCTGAGTCTTGTTCAACTTAATGTTGTAGCTGCTTTACATTTTTATATCTCATGAAGTAGAAGCTTCATGAGATTCATCAAAAGTCTGAGAATGAGACAAAGAGTATTGATGTTTTTGTACGACATCGATTCTAAGATATTTCAATATGCAAGATGATAGCTTAGAATAAATGACTGAATCTGTAGTGTCAGAAGAATAAGAACTTTGATTATTCTTGAAGAGATTTTTCACAGATGATCAAGTCATAGCGAAGAATTAATGATTGAGCGAAGAACGATGCTCAATAGTATGTAGTGAAGTCATTTGTTAAAGTATTTAATCTTAAAAGAAAAGTGTTGCTGATTTGAAAGAATTTTTTGTGATTCTCAAACAATCAACGAAGATTCTTTATCATTGATTCTATTAATCGATTTGAACTAATGCTACTGACTGAGCGATAAATTCTCTAGCAATCATATGATTGTATATTCTCGTTGATTCTATTGATTTCTTGATGTTGTTCTGTCTTTCAATGTTGTCAATCATCAGATATACAAATTTCTTTATACTCATTTCGTTGTCAGTCGAGTTGATTTAAATGAATATAAAGATCAGTATCATATGATTAATGAATTCTTAAAGTAATGTTGAGATCATGTCTAGAAACTAATCAGAGTGCGTGCGTGACTAGAATGTTTGATCTATAAAGATAGCTATAACTAAGACTTTAAGAATACAGAAGAAAAAAGATACAAAAGACAAGAAGAACACACTCTATATAGTAGTTACTCAGATCAACGCTAGTCTTAAAGAAAACGTGTTGAAACACAAGAAAGATGTTGATTTAAAAGATGTTTATAACACAAAGAAATGTGTTTGTCATAAAAATCTGTTGATCATTCGTAACACAAAGAAGTGTGTTTATCTAGAAGACAATAGAAGCTGATTAGAAAATGCTAAAAAAGAAAAAAGATGCTGAGTCATATCTGAGTCAAATCTGAGTCAGATCTAGATCAGATCTCGACTAAATCATTGACTAGTTCTAATCAATTCTGACATATTAATAACATTAATAAAGACATCATTTCATTCTTATATTCTTGTATAGTGACTGAGATATACAAAGCATATATAATAAATCTTTGATCGAGAATTTTATCATATGAATGAATTGACTTTAATTTGAACAGTGAAATTGACTGAATATCAAAGCATTCACATAGCTTTGAAATCAATGAATCATCTATAAACATCATGTCAGTGACTTCAATGTTTATCAAAGCGAAAGATCGAAATATCTTTTCTAAACTACTCAAGATGACGTTCACAATAAATGACTTGAAATCAAATGAATCATTGAGCATATTGATGAAGCAAGATATGAGCATGTCGCTCTCAATCACTACTTTGATGAAGACAAATCGTTTTTCAAATTCGCTGCAATTTCATGTATCTGAGCTGACTTGAAGCAGTCATGTGCTTTATATTCTGACTTCTTGCAATTAAAGCAGAGTTCTTTTTTAAACAACTTCTTTCTAGCAGTGTCAACGTTTGATATTCTGAATTTCTTTCATGCAGAGAATGAGACTGAAGTCGCGATCATGATCATCATTAAGATGTTAGCGATAAAGCGAGTGACTTGAGTCATCAATGTCTTGAAGACTGATCGAGCATTCAGTTTTGTCAATTGAACGTCAGCTTGCATGCAGATGTTGACGAATTCATTCAAATCAATGATTCATTCATTGAGCATTGCTCATTGAAGATCTGAACTGATCTTATGCTGCAGATCATTTAGTAAAGTCTCATTATTGTACTTTAATTCTGCATTGAATCGTTGAAATTTCATTCAAAAGTCATGAAAGAAGATCTTATTTTGATACTGCTTTAAAAACTGTTGTTAAGTTGTATGATGTTGATTGAGATCATTGTACATCTTGTTTATGATCAACAACATCTTTTCTGCTTCTAGAAATAAGTTTGCGATCGCGTTTCTCATTTGAAATGCTATGTATTTAATCATCGTTTCATCGACTTGACTTTTCACATATGCAATCTTCAATTCTTCGATAGAAAAATGATTTTTGTTCATCTTCAGCTTGTTTTGCATTTAAGACAATCAATTATTCACATTTTGCTTCGAATCTTCAAACAGAGACGAGTCAGATAGCTTAATTGACTTCAAGAATTAATCTTTCAAAATCAAAGTGCTTTGTTGACTTAATGCAGTCTTTAAATGATGTATAATTGCATTCTTGTTTCTCATATCTTTCTGCAGACGCGTTCTTATAGTATTCAACGTCATTTGAATAGTCTTCAACTTGATGTTTATCTTGTTGACATCTTTCAACATCTGAATCATGTTATTGTGAATTTCGATTTTGATGTCATGCTAATGAGTCAAGTACTTAATAAAGATGATGATATTGTCTGTTTTCTTATCAATTATTCAAGCATTCAGCTCTTCATTGATGCTGATCTTGATCATTTCGTGATTGAAAAGCAATGTGTTCATGTTCTCTTCTTCTGTATTCAACGATGCATTCATGTCTTTTTCTTCTTGTGCTGTTCAATTCTGTGATAAAAGTGATTCTCTTCTAGCATTTCAAAGTTCATAGCGAGCAATGCTCACTGATTCTGATTCTGTGCTTCTAGTCATTGTGTGAGTAGAAAATTGCTGATTGAAGTTCAACTGAAATTTCTGATTTCAGTTTTAAAACAACACGTTCATGTTCTTCTGTTCTTCTGTTCTGATGACAAGCTCAGTAAAGAGTTAATCTAGAGCAATATGTTCATGTTCTTCTGTTCTGTTCTAGAAATTTCTTGATTTCTAACAAGTTCTTTGAGTTCAATTTTTAAATTTCAATTCTGATTTAAGTTTGAGTGATGTAGCTTGTTTTTATATCATTTACATGTCAATAGCAAGATTAATGAGCTTTAAACTAATGTTATGAATCTGCATAGAGCGAATTATATGAGTGTATTCTAACTAGAAGTTCAAAGCTGAAGTAGAAAGAAGATGCAACATGATGTAAGTTTTATTCATGAAGACACGCTAGATCGCTAGCGTGTCAACAACAGTTCTACTCACAGTTTTATACTAGTCTATGTTAGATTAATCAGGCTAATCAGAGATAACAGAGATGCATGCTTGCAACATTTCATATGTGATCTATTCAATGCTTCATATGTGATCTACTCAATGCTTTATATGTGATGTATTCAGTGCTTTATATGTGATGTATTCAGTGCTTTATATGTGATGTATTCAGTGCTTCATATGTGATCTATTCAGTGCTTCATATGTAGTATATTCAGTGCTTCATATGTGATGTATTCAGTGCTTCATATGTGATATATTCAGTGCTTCATATGTGATCTACTCAGTGCTTCACTCAGTGCTTCATATGCGATATATTCAGTGCTTCATATGCAATATATTCAGTGCTTTGTATGTGATCTACTCAGTGCTTCATATGTGATCTATTCAGTGCTTCATATGTGATTTATTGAAAGTTAATGGGAAAGTTAATAAAGAAGTTAATGAAGAAGTTAATGAGAAAGTCAATGAGAAGTAGAGAACTCGTTATCGTTATTTCAAGCTCTTCTTCATAATAATAGTTGATGTAGTTCTTTCTTCTATGCGAAACAGATAAGACGAAGAACTCAATGAAGCTTTGCGATGAGAAAGCAAACGAAGATGTAAATAGAGAAAGCAATGAAGAAGCTAATGAGATAGAAAGTCATGTAGAAAGCATTGTTTGAAGCACTGTTTGACGTGTGTTATGCGTTCGATCGACGCGTATTTTGAAGTATGTAGGAAGTTTGATAGACAGCTCGATAAGAAGTTTAGTAGGGAGTTTGGTAGGGAATTTGGTAGGACGTTTGGTAGGAAGTTTGGTAGGAAGTTTGGTAGGAAGTTTGGTAGGGAATTTGATAGAGCGTTTGGTAGGAAGTTTGGTAGAAAGTTTGGTAGGGAGTTTGGTAGGAAATCGGTAGAGCGTTTGATAGGAAGTTTGGTAGGGAGTTTGATAGGGAATTCGATAGAGCGTTTGGTAGGGAGTTTGGTAGGGAGTTTGGTAGAGCGTTTGGTAGGGAGTTTGGTATCGAGCCATGAAGAGTGCTTTCTATCGAGCTAATTAGCATGTGCTATGAAGCATGTACGAAGCATACAGTGTGTATGAATAAACAGGTAAATCGGTAAACAGTAATGAACAAAGATTCAAAACACGCGTTGAATTAGAATCAAAGAATTCATGAATGGGACGGTTATGAGCACAGTGAGTACAGATGCGTTGAAACATGAAAAACGATCGTAAAAAGAGATAAAGATTGATATATACGCGTACAATGAAGGTAACGACAGATGCAGATATGTACGGATAAACAGATAAACAGGTAAGAAAATTTCAATCGTCGATCAGGTGATTTTCGATCACCTGATGTACGTACAACGACTTCAATGAACCGTAAAAATCAGGATGGTAGTTGAAGCGAAAGAAAAAGAAATGATGGCAGTTTAAACGGGAAAAAACGACTTGCACGGGTCAACGCAGCGAAAAACATAGTGCGGAGTCGAAAAAGTTTTGATGTTGGGTCACGTGGTGGAACCCTTGGCAACCAACGATCAGAATACACTCTTGCTTCAGTACTATATAGATATCATTCCTAGACAGTAATCGTTTGCACAAGGGTTGAATCATTCTCTTTCTCCCGAAATTGTTGATTGGGCCCTTCGCCTCATAGGAAAGCTTTGGAGCCTTCTTTGTACGAGTCTTCGTTTGTTCGTATTCCTGTCTCTCTCAAGATGACGTCCTCATCCTCGTCCTCGTAATCATATTCTTCCTCCAGGGTCTCACCCTCTGAATGCAGTCCATCATCCCCATCATCCCCCTCAGCCTCTTTCTCTTCCTCTTCGTCATCATTTTTACCCTGCATATCACCTGCCGCCATTATCCTACGCTCAGCCCGTGCAACTATACTACTATCATCAGTGCCCCCCCTCCTCATCTTTCGTACTGAGGACAGGCGGCCATCTCGGATAACGGATAGTCCCTTCACTCGGATTACGAAACCCGGATTCTGGCCTGTTTGGATTCATTGCGGCAGTTGTCCGGCTGGGCTCCCAAGTACCTGGCTTCATCTGGTCAATCTCATTGCCGCGGTAAAAGACACGCTCGAGCTCGGGGTGAGGACTTGAGTTTTCTGTGCTATAAATTGTGTGG
>JAABUS010001988.1_pt1 | contig 40988 bp, 31 predicted proteins | sample 5560161 | NCBI WGS metagenome assembly JAABUS01 (sample SAMN10711885, study PRJNA513376) | rock metagenome | isolation source: Antarctica rocks | place: Antarctica: Victoria Land, Trio Nunatak nord | collected 2016-01-04
GAAGGAGTGGTCTTTGGGCGCGGTGACGGTGAGTGATAGCGCGGGAATATGCGTGGCAGGGCTTGTTGCGATGGGGGTGGAGAGGGGGGTTTGTGCGTGGCAGGTGGGGAGGGGGAGGGATTGGTGTAAGCGATTATGAACATGAGCGAAAATCATCACTTGGCATCTCCACATCCATTGAGACATGACCAGGACCACTTGAAAATCGTTGTTGAGTCGTCATATCGTTTTCCCACAAACCCCTCCCTACGAGAGCTGAATGAGCATTACTCCTATATATACTTATATACCGACCTCATGTCATCGCCCCCCCGGCGCCATCTCCTGCTGCCCCCTCGTCCCCTCCACCCCCCCACCCCCCTCAAAAACCACGCCCATCGCCTCCTCCAAAACGCCCAGTCCCTCCTCGATTTCCTCCTCGGAAATAACCAGCGGCGGCACGAACCGCAACGTATTCGTCCCACAAGTGATAATCAACAACCCCCTTTCCCTCGCCGCCGTCACGATCGGCGCTGGATTCTGATCCAGCTGCACCCCTAAGATCAAGCCCCTCCCTCTAATCTCCTGTATCTGCGTCGGGAAGCGGCGTTTCAGCTTCGCGAACCCGGCGCGGAAGAGGCGCTCTTTGGCTAGGACGCCGGCTTGGAGGTCGGACGAGGAGAGGCGGGAAACTATGTAGTGCGCTAGGCGGCATGCGAGCGGGTTCCCGCCGAAAGTGGTGCCGTGATCGCCCATGACGACGCAGTTCGCGACATCTTCGTTCACGATTGTGGCGCCGATGGGGAAGCCGTTTCCTAGGGCTTTGGCTGTTGTGAGGATATCTGGGTGCGCTGATGGCGGGAGTGAGGCATGCGCCCATAAGGTGCCGGTGCGAGAGAGCCCGCATTGAATCTCATCGTAGACGAGCACGGCACCGACTTCGTTGCAGCGGTCGCGGAGTGCTTGTAGGAAGGACTGGGAGGCGACGTTGACGCCGCCTTCGCCTTGGATAGGCTCGATGATGACACCGCATGTTTGAGGGGTGATGAGGTGTGGGATGGCGGCTTCGTCGTTGAAGGTCCCGTAGCGGAAGCCGGGGAGCATGGGCGAGAAGGGTTTCTGGTATTTGGGATTTGGGGTCGCGGAGAGGGAGCCCATTGTGCGGCCGTGGAAGGAGTTGTGGAAGGATACGATTTCGTGCTGTGAGCCGTTGGGGGTGCGTGTGCGTCCTACTTTGCGACAGAACTTGATGGCGGCCTCGTTGGCTTCGCTGCCGGAGTTGCAGACGAAGACTTTGGACGCTGTAGCCATTGCGCCTGCTGCTAGTGTTTTCTCGACTAGTAGTTGCGAGAGAGCGCCGGTCCAGGGGGTGTGGTAGAGGTTTGAGGTGTGGACTAGCGTCTGCGATTGCTGCCAGAGGATTTCGCTCATTCCGGGGTCGCAGTGGCCGAGGGCGTTGACGGCGATGCCAGCGGTGAAGTCAAGGTACCGCCGGTTTTCAATGTCCCAGAGGTAGCAGCCTTCGCCTTTGGCCATCATGGGGGGAGGACGCACGTAAGTTGGGACCATGAAAGAGGTGTGTTCGCGGGTTAAGGCGGCGGTGGAGGAGTCGGAGGGAGGGTCCGAGTTGGGGAGGGAGAACTCTTTCTGAGACATTGTCAGTATATCTTCGAATTGACCAAACATGGCTATTAAAAGGGGATGGGTAATACTGGAATGTCATGCTGGATTTGGGCAGGGTCGCTTGAGGTAGGGACGGCGACGGCGGAGGCATTGCGCTTGGATGTCCTCGACTCCGCGATGAATACTCGTGGAGCATGCTGGAAAGCCGTAGTAGCACGTCGGGAAGCTACACGGAGAGCCATTGCATGAACATGAAATGCGCCCTGCCTACCTCGCAACACATTCGAAAGGAAGGACTCATTTTACGAGGGCACCAGAGGGCTGAAAGAGAGTCAGATCTTCTTATCGATAAGATCCCGACATCGTCATCCCGCAGATCTGCTTTGCTTTGTTTGCTCTTCTTCTCCAAACATCAGGAGGGAGTCGGAAATATAGTCTTTCACTCCACTCGAGAATTCTACTACAACCCAAATCCCTCTTCCACTCCGATCTCCACGCACAATGCGTTCTTCGTCGCGCCTCATCCCCACCATTTATCCCCGCCGCCTTATCTCCACCACCTTCCGCCCCTACGCCACCTCCCCATTTTCCTCTCCCGCGCCACCACGCCTCCCCAAAGAAGACCAAGAACTCTACGAGCGCCTCCAACGATCCTCGACCGGCGCCTTCAGCACCCCCAAACCCATCGAACCCCCTGCCTCCACACCAACCCCACAACCGCGAAAGCGCCCGCAGATCAACCAATCTCCGTACTCTGCACCCGAGCCCGGAACCGATGATACTGTGGAAAACGGGAACGAAGGCAGGAGCGGTGGAAATGTGCGAGAGTGGGAAGAGGGTGGTGATGCGAAGGTGAGAGCTACGGGCGAGGGGGAGGAACTGCATCCGAATGTGAGGAGGGGCGCGTTACCGGAGTTTGAGGGGGAGAGGAACCCGAAGACGGGGGAGACAGGGGGGCCGAAGAATGAGCCGCTGAGGTGGGGCGGGGGTGTGGATTGGAGTTATAATGGGAGGGTGACGGATTTCTGAGTGTGAAACAGGACGTGCGTGTCTCGCATGAGGTGGCGTCATTGATAGAGTCGGAGGTCCTGAAGGTGTCTCGGATAACCTACAGCAAAGGAGAAGAGGATTGGTTACTCGAAGTCCGGAACACAACAATATCGGAGAAGACAAGACTTTAGCAGCGACGATCAGCCTTTTCCGTCAGCCCTTGCAAAGTACACCATGCCAACGCTTGAAAGACGCGACGACCGTGGTGACCAGCCTGGATCCGTCCTATCGGCCGATTTGCAACCTTTTGTGATCACTGTACCTCACGATGCATGTGGCAAAATAGATTAGCACCCTATTCGGACCCAGTCCGAGAATTTCACTGGCAGAGTTGACAAGGTTCAACTGAGCATATGTACATAGAAATAAATCTGCCCTGTGAGATGCCCACCCTGCAGACTCTCTCGAGTATAAAAACCCGCCAGAGCTGATAGCCAATCAATGAATCATGAGACCGACGATTTTGTCAAGACAACTCTTTCTTAATTGGGCAGAGTGCCGTTGTTGGCATCTTGTATGTCTTTCGTACAGCCGGTAGTTTGCCAGTAGGAGCTCTGCAAGATAGCTTTGGCCTCGCCCGGTTCGTCATAATCGTAACCGACCAGATTGCCCCAGCTCAAGACCGGCCCTTGCACTTTCGGTGCATATCTTGGCCGAGGTGGTGGGTTGACATACCATACGTCTTCGAAAACAGCAGTCTTTTTCCCATTGAGACCGATCTGCATCAGAGCCCCATTGGAAGTCAAACCCTTGACGTGCAACCCACCCTCATCTTCCGCCGAGAGCGTGGTGAGAGCATTCGGGCCGACCTACATACTGACAACGTATCCTTTCTTCAGGTAAGAGCCGCCGAGCAGCGTAGCGCTGAATGATCTGTCGGAATCGAGGGAATCGAAGTTATAATTCTGGACCTTCCAGAAGTTGCATCCTGGCCGGGTGGAATGATCGGGATTCGAGTCGTCCACGCAATTCTGGTTCCGAGAACCGGCCCCTGCCCATGCGGTGTGGTTGTAGCCTTCCTCAACCTGGAAAATGGCCTTTGCATTGCCCTCAGTGTCTGGGGGCGAGACACTCATCACTCGCGCTTGAGTCCACTGCTCGCCTTGGTCAATCCAGATAGTTCCTCCTGGGATGGTCAAGTCCTCAGACTGGTTGATGTAGATCATAACGTTTGGACGCTGATTCTGGTTTTCTGGCGTGATGAACACATGAAAAGTGACGTCACGGAAGTCAAAGGTCCAGCCACCGGACATGAGCCAGAAGACAATGTTCTCGCCTTGTACGGTATTGGGGTCTGTGCCGGACTGCATAACTGGGCCGAGCTGATATGCATACGTACCAGGCTTGATCTTGAGAAATTTAGAACCCGGTTTGACGACTTCCCGCTGGTGCGAAAGCCAATCCGAGAATGCAGAGCAATCGAACATCTTCCCATCTTCCGGGGTGAAGACGGATGCGTCACTTGGGACGGGATCGGTAGCGACAGGAGCCTTTAGATGATCCCCATTGACGGGGAAGCCAGCGCTGCCATCAGGTCTTTTGGGAGTGGATATGCCTGGGGCGCTGCCGGACACAATTTCGAGTGGTGCAACTGTGCCGTGGATACTGGTGATCGATCTGGTACTGGATGAGGCAAGTGTATTCTTTGTTGTGGATGACGGAAGTGACGCAGAGTTATTTGAACCATTGACGGCGGCAAGGGCTTCTTTTCCACTGCTCTTGAGACTGTCTGCGGTCGACACAGGAGAGGCTGAAGTGGTGATCGGTGAGTCTGCCCACACTGTCACCCACTTCTGGCTGCAGTCGTCGTCGTTTTCATCACGTAGAGGAGCCGTAAGAGCAGTGCCAGCCGCATATAGTGTGAGAATCATAGAGGTCTTCATGATGTATTGATCTACGTTTCCTGTGTGAGTAAAGCGCTGGACGATGGATAACCGGTTATCTCGCCAAAATGTCTGAACGTTGCTGAATCGAGAAATTTACACAGCAACTAAGTAGAAGGAACGTACGATAAGAAGCAGTAAAGAACGACGTATAATTCCAGTAAAGAGCGACAGCAGCTAAAGAAGCACAGCCTGTGAAAGGATCAGAGAACAGCTAGAACAAGGGAAAGTAAGAGAGATGTAGACGAGTCAAGAGGGCCTTTTCAGTCTTCAGGCATGGCGTTCCGTCCCCTACCACCAGGTGGACACGGGCCATGTCGATGATGAAGGAGCAAGCGAAAGCATGGGATCATTGCAATGCGTTTCGAAACCGATATCCGCACCACTAGCAGCACCAGCTTGCCTTCTGCCAGGAACTCCAAGATCTGGACGTCCGGCTGGAACTTGTATCTGTCTCCATCTGAGTGCGAAGGGTGCTCATCAATTGCTCCAAGAGGATGGCTTGTTTCAGAGCAGTAGATAGACGTGGTCCGTGACGGATAAAGTAGGATGAGGAAGGTCGAGACGAGAGAGAAGGAAAACCGATAAGCGAGCCGCTTGACGCTAATCCTAAATGAACTTTCTTCGATGGGAACGGCGAGGATGTGGATGACTCTTCCATGTTTCAATTTCGTTAACGAGCTTGATATATCTTTAATTGCCATTCCCTACTGTAATAACTTCAATAGATTCCTCGGTTCATCATGGAGGGAATCAAATCAACCTTTGCTCGGTGCAAGAAGGAAAAACGCCCAGCTTTAGTTACATATGTCACCGCCGGCTATCCCACGCCGGAGGAAACTGTCGATGTCCTCCTGGGGATGGAAGCAGGTGGCGCTGGTACAAGATATCTAACGGGTTTCCGTAACTTATCATGCTAATTGGCCGGCAGACCTCATCGAACTCGGTCTCCCCTTCACAGACCCCATTGCAGACGGTCCCACGATACAAAAAGCGAACACACAAGCATTGAAGAATGGAGTCACCGTCACATCTACACTGGAGATAATTAGGGAAGCAAGAAGGAAGGGTCTTCAAGCTCCGGTGCTTTTCATGGGCTACTACAACCCCTTGTTGAGCTACGGTGAGGAAAAGATACTCAAGGATGCAAAGCAGGCTGGCGTTAATGGGTTCATTGTGGTGGACCTACCTCCGGAAGAAGCTGTGCGGTTCAGGAACTTTTGCACAAGTGGAGGGTAAAGCGATGTTCCTTGTTTTGGAGGTTATTGACTTATAATGTCAGGTTATCATATGTCCCTCTCATTGCACCTGCAACTTCCGAGGCGCGCATGAAGTTTTTATGTGGCATCGCAGACTCGTTCATCTACGTTGTGTCGAGAATGGGAGTGACAGGAGTGAACGGGGCGCTCAACAGCAAATTGCCAGAACTCGTCGAAAAAGTCCACACATATTCAAAGGGTGTACCTGCAGCCGTAGGCTTTGGTGTAAGCACAAGGCAGGATTTTGTAGATGTGGGAAGCGTGGCAGAGGGTGTTGTGATAGGAAGTCAGATTGTCACGACATTGGCGAATGCGCCTGCTGGTCAGGGTTCGCAGAAAGTTGAAGAATACTGTTCGGAAATCACTGGAAGGAAGGTTGGGCGACATACTGTCACGAACGAAGTAAAACATTCAATGGAGGAAGAACAACGAGAGAAAGATGCGCAACAACCCAACGGAGATGCAGCGCATCCCACACACGTAATTCACGAGGGCGAAAGAGACGGTCCCGGCCTAGCAGACCAACTCGAAGCTCTCAACATGAACGGTGGCGAAACAGCTGTACCTTCACGCTTCGGTGAATTTGGCGGTCAATACGTCCCCGAATCTTTAATGGACTGCCTCGCCGAACTCGAACAAGGCTTCAACGCCGCAAAGGAAGACCCCAAATTTTGGGAAGAATACCGCTCCTACTACCCCTACATGGGCCGACCAGGCCATCTCCACCAAGCTGAACGCCTGACAGCCCACGCCGGCGGCGCACGTATCTGGCTGAAGCGGGAAGATCTGAATCACACAGGGAGTCACAAAATCAACAATGCCCTGGGCCAGATCTTACTTGCGAGGCGATTAGGCAAAACACAAATCATCGCCGAAACAGGGGCAGGCCAGCACGGCGTGGCCACTGCGACCGTATGCGCGAAGTTTGGGATGAAGTGCACAATTTACATGGGGGCCGAGGACGTGCGTCGCCAATCCCTCAATGTATTCCGCATCAAACTGCTGGGTGCCAAAGTCGTTGCCGTAGAAGCCGGCGCCCGAACGCTCCGTGACGCCGTCAACGAATCCATGCGCGCTTGGGTCGTCGACCTCTCTACCACGCACTACATCATTGGCTCCGCCATCGGTCCCCACCCTTTCCCCACCATCGTCCGCACATTTCAATCCGTCATTGGGACCGAGACGAAAGAGCAGATGCAGCGCTTGAAAGGGAAACTGCCTGACGCAGTAGTCGCGTGCGTAGGTGGCGGCAGCAACGCTGTAGGCATGTTCTACCCCTTCGCTTCCGACAAAAGCGTTCGCCTCCTCGGCGTGGAAGCCGGCGGCGACGGCGTTGACACAGACCGGCACTCTGCAACGCTGACAGGCGGGACCAAAGGCGTGCTCCACGGCGTGCGGACCTACGTTTTGCAGAACAAGCACGGCCAGATCTCGGAGACGCATTCCGTGTCTGCGGGTCTGGATTACCCCGGCGTAGGTCCCGAGCTGAGTTCCTGGAAAGATAACGAGAGGGCCAAGTTCATTGCTGCTACTGACGCGCAGGCGTTTGAAGGGTTCAGACTGATCAGTGAGCTTGAGGGGATCATACCGGCGCTGGAGACGGCGCATGCGATTTGGGGCGCGGTGCAGTTGGCGAGGGAGATGCAGGAAGACGAGGATCTGGTAATCTGTGTGAGTGGCAGGGGGGACAAGGACGTGCAGAGTGTGGCGGATGAGCTGCCCAAGATTGGGCCGCAGATTGGGTGGGGTTTGAGATGTGAGTCCACTTTCGATTCGCTAGACTTTGTGCAAGGCAGGGCTGACGATAAGTTCTAGTTTGAGCGAACACTTCGAACGGCAGGTCGGCATTTGTGTGGATATCGAAGAGTGATAGAGAACGTGCAACGTGAGATGAGAGCATGATGATAGACCATGTGGGAGATCTGGACTCCCCGGCGCCATCTTCAAGAATAAAGTCAATGAAAGGCACAACCTCATCAAGCGATAGAATTTGGCCACTATCAAAGGCCTGAAGCATGCTGTCATGAAAGTTGCAAAGCCCCACTTTCGATATCCCCCAAACCATAGACCGCATTCATCGCTCAGCAAGTCTCATAGATCATCCGCCGTCATCTCTGGCCTACCTCCCCTGGGAAAGTTCTGGCTGCCGAGCTCTCGTAGTATCTCCATAGTACGATACCCTACAACATCACACAATACCGCACCACAAGCCCAGACCTCCACCTTCCCATCCACAGCCCATCCCCTCCCTACCCCCCCACCGGCACCTCCACCACATTCCCCCCCTCCGGCACCTCCCACCACCCCGGCTTCACCCGCAACATCACAAAAACCCCCAACGTCCCCGCCGCATTCCAATACCCGCGATCCCACGTGGCGGCAAACCCCCTCTCGCTCCACCTCATCATCTCGTACGCCAGCTCCCCAATCACATTCCAAGGGATTTCTTTTCCGAGTGTGTCGGCTACGAAGCTCCATTGCAGGGGGCCCATGTGGATCATTAGGTGGTCGAGGGGGCGCTGCTGGGGAAGCCATTCATGGACGACGAGCTCGAGGACGCGGTGGTAGAAGAGGGCGAGGGCGGCGCAGGAGGGGGTGTGCGGGGAGATGGGCGCAAGGGTGGCGGAGTAGGTGAGGTGGAGGCCGGTGTTGGCGAGGAGGGCGGTGGGGACGCGGGGTTGGAGAGGGGAAGGGGTGAGGGGGATGGGGACCGTGGGGTGGAGGAGGGTGGAGAGGAGGAGGAGGGAGAGGAGGAGCGAGGGCGGAAGGGCGGAGGTGGGGAGCTTGTACATGATTCTGCACCAATGGTGGATATGGACTTCCACTCAATTTGGGTTTGACGTTGGATATGGAAAGTTCATGCTCGCTGCGTGGACTGCAACAGATTCTTTCATGGGAGAAAGGGAAGGGTGCGGAATTTGATTTCATACTAGTGCCTCTCTCAAATGGTGGAATTTCCGCACTTGGGTAGACTAAGTGTACAATGCAAGCCGTACATCTTTGGACATAGGATTCTCGACCAATGGTAGTTGAAGATGTCGCGGGTAAAGTAGGGGTTGGCGCAAGTCGTTCGGCTTTTGTGGTGTTGATTCATCTATATGTCTAGTCAACCATGGACATCCCACAGATGCGATCTTGACCAAACGACGGTACTCGTGGCAGGTCAAGATAATTGGACCGTATCCTTGTAGCGGCTTGATGCAGGGTATGGCGATAGCCGATATCCGAGCGCATATCCAGTGCCACTTGGAGTGGGATATCGGAGGATTTGAGGAAAAGCTGGCAAATCAGAAGCACGAATAAAACATCAGGCACAGCGGGGTGCAGGGTCTTTTTCATGCTAGGTGGGATGTCGAGAACACTATTTGAGCTCGTAATATGGAAATCTCAGTCGTAATTTTGAAGCGCGCGCTTGATGTGCGGTCTAACGAGGTAGCCCGAAGGCGCACCCCAAGATTTCAAGAAATTAGAGAAGCGGGATGTGGAGCGATCCGTTCAACTCATTGAAGACTTGTAAGCCTGCTTAGGGTACGGGTATCTGGAGATCGTGTCAGCAATCGCTCGATGGAGTCTTGGGATAGCGCTCTGTTGGGGTCCACAGAACGACTGCTACTGCATCGTTGAGATGAACGATTGAATTGGCGAGGACTCGCTACGAGTGTTCAAAGGTCCCGAAGAATATTCCAAATACTTACGCTGCTCCCAGCTCCTGGATACCCAACCGTGCCAACCAGTGGCCCATTTCGATACACTCAGCCAATGACTTGTCCTGCCAAAGCCCGGCAACGAAACCTCCCGCCCAGGCATCCCTATCATGACAGGACGGATTAGCGTCCAAAGTCTCGGCTGAATAACCACATCCAGACTTACCCAGCACCGTTGGTGTCTTTAATGCTCTCACATGGAATTGTGTGCACAGCGTATTCCGTGACCACAACCTCAGACCTGCCTACGACTGCACTGATCGTCGGGTGTTTCCCTTGCGTTATGATGACTGTTCTATTGCCCCCAGACTTTCGGATAGGTAGTTGCGCGAGTAACTTCGCAATGTCATGAATAGACTTCGAGTTGTGGCCCTGCGTTTCCGCCCAAGCTAGAGCCTCGGTCTCATTACCGACCACGTAATCTGCATACTCTAGTAGTATCGCAACAGCATCTTGAGAGCCTGTAACGACGAACGGGGCAGAGAAGCTGAAGACGAACGTCTGACGGCTACATCAATTGTTTGGAATTTGCACAAAGCCCAGTATTGACTTACCTTCTTTCTCTCCAATGCCTCTTCTGCCAGCGCAAGTGCCGCCGGCACGCAAGCAGTAAGGTGGTATCCCTCCACGTAGAATATCTTCGTTCTTTGCACCTTCTCCCAGACACTTGGCGTTCTCAGATGCTCTAGCGTGTATGCATTTGCTGCGCCAAGCGAGGTGCATAGACTCCGATCATAGCCTGTGATAATCACACCACAACGACCAGTGGAGAGCTTCTCGTCGACGCGGAAATCCGTGTCTACCCCTTCCTCGCTGCACGAGTCCTTGAGCATCTTTGCGTAGACATCACGTCCAACGCAACCAATGAAAAGAGTGCTCGATGGAGGAAGTATATACTAATATACCACATCGTTAGTTGCTGTGACGCGGTGCAAAATCATGGTTGTAGACAGGCGTACTTGAGCCCCTCGCGCAATGTTCGAACCGCCACCTGCGATCACTTTAGCTCGGTGATTTTGTATGAGATCATCATATAGCGGTTTGTGCTGATCTGCGGCGAGCGTGGCATCATTAGGCTTGAGGTTATACTTCGATAACAAAGCGTCGTCTCTAATTTGAATTAGCAAATGATACTCGGGTGTTGCCGTAGTAGAAGCTGTTACCCGACAGCTAAGATATCTGGCGATAATAGTTAGCTAATAAGCTCGTAAGGTTGATGCTATGCTTTACCAAGCAATGGGTTCGACAGGACCAGTAACAAGCCGTCGGTGGAAGCTGCCATTGCCGCTGTTCTGAACTTCGTGGATATGCGTTGATGCAGTTGCGGGATGGCTCGTTACCAAGCCGTGACCTTATATGTTTGGCTTTCGCCGCGTGTTCGAGAATGTACGGCAACATTTCTAAGTATCACTCAGCAACAGTGCTGCTCAGCAATACAGAGTGAATGGGTCGAAGTTGGGTGAAGCATGTCCTAGCTCTAGGGAGCTAGTCCGAAGCTGGTCTAGTCCATGCTTATTTCTTCGGCAGAAGTTCGGTGGAGAGCCTACGGAGTACCTTCATTTAAATTATCCATGCATACTTACTCCAAATATAACATAGGTATGACGGAAGTCTACTGGATGACGAACTTTTCCTTCACGATCAAGAGGAACATCTAACTTCCTCCCTTTTACGTACTCTTCATGGCAGCTATTTGCGTTTGATATCTAGGGGCAATCTCTGCGGCACGCTTCGCGCTGCACGACGGGTAATTGTCCTTTATCAGCCAGAATCCTACGGTCATCACACGGCTTTGAAGTATGCCATCTGCTGATGAGGACTCTCGTCTGCCCAACCCATTCATGAGTCTAATTTCCTATGGTTAAACAAACAGATTCATGATTCTGCCTCCAGGAAAGACTCGTGGATTCATCCCTGATAACTCAAACAGCACTCAATGGAGTTTTTGTGCATTAGTTCAGGTAATCTACTTGTCTGTCGACCTTCGGTGCAACGGGAATGAATGCAATTTGATGTTTGGCAGCGGGTGAATGCAAGTTGATTCTCTCAAAGCTATATAATTAGTTTCCAGCGAGTTTGTATGTCATTTCTGACCGTGGTCATCTGACACTTTTAGAGGCACTTGCAATCCAACATCTTCATCATATATCCTTGCAATCATTGTGCTGTTTCTGCTTGGACGTCACCTTTCTTGGCCAGTGCGTTCGAAGATTTCATTGATCGTATATACCTATATAGCGCTCATTACTCTTCTTCGCTGAGCCTGATGAAGAGAAGGCTCTGCGGGTCTGCTGTACCTCTGGTTTTGAGCTGAAAAATCCCCTTTGAGGCCCATTTCGACCCTGTGACATGCATTCGCTTCATGCTTAGGCCAAGCTTTGGGAGATATTCGTGTTGATGCACGTACGAGGCAAGACTTTCTTCACAGTGCTGCAGCTTACGGCTGCCTACGAAGGCTAATATCGCCAGCTGGCTGGCGGTGCCGCAGACCGGCTGTTATTCTTACCCGGGCGAATGGGTGGACACGGGCGACGAATATGAACAATCAGACAACGCTACGACGGATTGAGATATACTCGTCTTGGGCTGTATCGCCATTGGTATTGCAATCGCAGGGATCAAACACATCTACCTTGCCATTCCTTCCTCCAGCGCAATGATGTGGGCTTATGTCTGCCTCTACATCACGATTACCTCGCGTACTTTTATCAGTTACTTAGCCTCTCTATGCAATCTTCAGGTCTTTTCCTACGATCTTAGGACACCCTGGTGGAGATAACAAGCCGCTACTAACGATACATAGATTACATGGGGCAGGAGCTTTGGGAGCTGTAAGAAAGCGCTCGAAGTTACAGTGCTTGCCTGTCAATGCGTTTCTCTGAATTGTTGAGGTTGGATTAAACCACCACGGATACTTTGGCTTCTTAAGTCCAGGATTCATTCTAACGCGATGGAAGCAAGTAACGTCTTTCAATGAAACGCTTGGCTCTGTGGCGATTGAGCTACACTTACAAAGTGCTGTGTGCAGCCTTGAGCTCACGGATTGCACTTTCGAAGTCAACACTTCGATTCGTGGTGGAACCAGTACCAAATGAGATGCAACACCCGGGAACAAAATAGTCGCTTTGTGATAGCCTTCCGATTTTTATCGTTAGCCACTCGCTCATTTCCTTCCTTTGAAGTCTCTTCCTTCAACATGGGCAGCCTTGGCCGACAGTGCTGATTGGTGCTTCCTCTTGCCTCATCAAGGTACCACCCTGCACGGTGTTCCTCGAACGTTATGGATCAAGGTTAGACCCCCTTTACAGAGCCCTCCGACAACTTACTGATTCTCCAACAGTCAATCATACAACAGACGGAGTTGATCTATCGATTCTCGGCAACACCCCTCATGGTCCTGTTGGAAAGCAGATCCTCCACGAGGCGTGGGCTTGCTTATCCTGCAGTCATCGACGAATCTTAAAACGCTTTCTTGCTAAGATCAGCACCACCGAAATGACCCGGTTGAAGACCCGGTTGTGCAGCCTCGGTGTCGATCAACACTGCAGATTCATTGCTATGCTCTCCGAAACCACTTGCGAGCAGTTCTCCCGATACCTCAACTTCTTCGTGACCCCGCCATACCCTCTCTGGGAAGATGACCCAAACACATCCACCATAATCGATACCACGGCTGTCATTCCAAAGGCCGCTAGGGTGGCCTTCAACAGTACCGCCACATGCGAAGCTTCCATCAAGCATCAGAATCTGTTTGACATCCCACAAGAAATACTTGACATGACCCTAAATAGGCTCTTTCACGCTGTCTTTATCCCTGGGGTGTTGCAACCAGCCGATTATCCTAGCTTCGATGGTCCAGACTGTTTCGTCGACAAGAGCTTTGGCCTATTGAAGTCGCGAACCTTCCGAACCATTGATCCAGCCCGATTCAATCGTTACAAAGAAGACTATTGGACGAAGAACACTTGGGTAAGCCTATCATTGACACCTCCTTCCTACGCTTTGCGCTAAGCTAACCTCCTTCAGGTTATCGAGCAGGGCAGATCCAGCTACACCGTCGACTTCCTCAATTTCATCCCAGCACAAAAATTCTTCAAAATACGTTCAATCTACGTCAAGTTCACAACGCAAGACTACTTGGATGGACAACCAGAATGGTACATCAACGAAGAAAAGGGCTTACTTCAAAATCTTGAAGATTGGCTCGCGCACTGTAACAGAGCCAACGTCGAGTTGCAGATGCTGTGGTGGGAGAAATTTTCCTACCTTGCCAATTTGCGCCTCGATCGAGCCACCCTGGATTTTACAGATGCGTATTCGCTGGATGGTAGGTTCATTGGTGTGGAGACGGCGAGCACTTTGTATACCTTCGGCTATGGTATGCCGGAGCTGACGGTACTGGCGCCTAATGAAGAGTTGAGGAAGCGCATTCACGATGCGGTCGTAGCGAGGAATCGATAGCGTTGGCTGGCGGATGAGTCACCTCAAGTAGATGCTAGGACTCTTAACTCACCTTAGCTCATGGCGCAAGCGGCGTGGCTGGCGCTCAATAAGCTTCTTAAATTAGCAAGTGCATGCTGTATTCAAGATAATGAAGCAAATCCTTAACGACTAGAAGTGAGCAAGCCCTTGAGAGGCCACCCTTTTCCTTCTCACGTCATCACCCACGTATACGTTGAACATGAAAGATCCTCTGTCATCTGAGCAATTATAATGTTACAACACAGAGTATACCACATATCGAGGGATCAGTCAAAGCAGTCCCACCTTTCAAATATAAAGAAAGACGAGTGCAACATAGTACAAATGACTTTCTTTATTATAGGAATTTCGCTGCTGGTAAAGTACATACTGAGATTGTGGTTTTTTTGTTCTGAGTAGATTCAAGCAAGGATCTGTTGGCTACAATTGGTTCTGGCTCGTGTTATTAGCTGCCCATTGGGGTGAGAGATCTCGTCTCTCATCTATCCATTGAGTAGCGATGCTGGCTCTCCCTGTTCCAGTAATCTTCGGGGAGGCGGTTATGGGGACACAGCCGTTGCTGTATAAGCGTAGGCTCGGGCCTTGTTGGCTTTGGAATTCGAGTGTGGCATGTGGTAGACAGCGGGGTATGTTACTCAATGGTGGCATGTGGTAGAAGGAGGTGTCAAAGGACCAAAAACGCACAGGGTTATGCTAGAGGGTGGAGTATCTGGACGTTCGATATACCCATGGCTCGCATCATCATCAACGCACAGTGTGCCTTGATTCTAATCGTATGCCTCCGATTGGAAAATCATATGTCTTTCCTTGCTTTAACCACCACTCTTGCCCTCACGTGATGAAATCAGGATTAGCTTGATCCATTGAAGATGAGCCGAGGTCTACTTCAGCCTTGGAGACCTTCCCATTGGATAGAAGAGCAGGAGGGATGCGAGGTTAGCCCTAGACGAATAACATACCCAATCTCCTATGCTTGGTCACATATCACTAGACTTTGAGCAACTTGATCCTCGGAAGAAGCGCTTGCAAGACTGATCTGCGTACTGGATCCATGTGTTGCCCTCAGTGACTGCAGGCGGTCTTCTCTTCAGATAAACAATTAAAAAGCCATGAGAGAGGGCAATCGCCCCGAATTATGATCGTTTGCTAATGTTCCGAATGCCGCGCTTTTCCTCTTCGCTCTTTCAACCACGACCAGCGCCGTACATAAGATTTGTTCAAGTGCATCCTGCCTCCACGACCAGTCTCCCATAATTTTCAGTGTTCCAATATCTCTGACGACACCACAGTCATGGTCATTTTTCTTCTCGGAGCCTGGTGCCCAAAATTTGTATAGGAATGTAGCAATGGTTCTGCCTGCACCATTGAACAGCTCGATCATCTTCCGGTCTTGGCTTGAGCGCTCCCAGGAATAAAGTGCCGTGCCAATCAGAAAGGTGTATCTCTGAATCTAAGAGCTCTCCAATTTCAATGGCGTCTCGAGCTGGAAACCTGTGTAAGCAATGGTCGTTTCTGAGCTATTGGCACTGAAGCGAATATTTGCGCAAGGCCAAGGCTGGTTGTTGATGTGCTTGCTAATAGCCATGTGAGGTTTGCGATTCATAAAGCCCTCCGTTGTGCTTAGTTCGATACTATAGCTGGGGCGACTCGGGTTGTAAGAGGTGAGTGTCTGTGTTTTTGGTGTTTGCTGGCGGAGGGTGTAGGTCTGGGAAGACATTGCTAGATTGATGCCTTTCCCAACGAAGCTCTTGAGTATGCCGCTGGGACGGCCAAGTGTCATAACGAGCTGGCGATCAAATTAGTCAGTAAGGTCTGGAGCTTCTTCTCAAGTTCTGAGGCTACTGATGCTTTCGTGATTGCCAAAATCTTGATATATGCCTATATCAAATGATTGCGCCTGGCCGCATGCAGCGCTATCGTTAAGTACCAGGGTTATGGTGGAGGTTTACACAGTAGATGGATGAAGGTGAGGGCCAATGCGGCCAGACACAGAACTGTGAGGATGTAATCATGAAGGCCGACATTTTAGGGGGCGACCACACAAATAAGGTTCCATGGTAGGTGACCGGTTGAGCGCGGTATGGCCCCCTTTGTCTGCCTTGTCCCCGCTGAAGTCTGCCTGTCATGCAGACCTTCTTTCATGTGCGATTATTGGGTGCCCATTGGGTCCACAACCCATTCATACTCGGTCTTCTATACAATGAAGGCCTATTGACGGTCCAGTAGGCCTTCGTTATAGCAATTACCCGTCGGGGATTTCACTAGGGACATGTTAGAGGCATGGTGTCTTGACAATTGGTTGAAAGATTAAGTAGACATCTCGCAAGCCGCGGATTATCCGCAGACAGCGTAGTGCAATCTGAAGTGTTAAACAATTTCCGGATTTGTACAAGTACAATTCAGAGGTCAAAACAAGTCACGTGTCTAGCGCGCTGAAAGCGGTCGGGCCCGAGTTTCTTCCGAACGACCTGCCAAGTAGTTCTTTCTGGACCGTAAGCAGCACTTCGTACAAAGTACGGTGCTCCCAATCGGCCGTTGATGAATGGAGTATCTGATGTTGGCTAGCTCCCGACTGGAGAATGTATGAGAGCGAAGTGCAAACAAATGACGCTGCAAAAGGTGGTCGATGGCCTATCCGGGCCTATCAACAAAGAGGCATACTGAGACCGGGTTCACACGTTCGCATAGCCGCTTTCAATCACGAAAGAAGAAACGGTTATTTTCACTCAGGTTTCCTGATTATAGTATTTGGGTTCCAAGATGCATAGATAGGTTGTTCTTTGACGCTGTTGATGTTTGAATGTGGTTTTTGCAAAGGCTGTCGCAGTCGACGATACACATTGGTTCATCTGATCTTCAGATAACCGTTGAAGTTTTTCAGGTCATCCACTAGAGGAGTTACCACGTGATCCAACACCATCTGCTGCACCTCCTCGATGTCTAGACTCAGCTCCCGCACATCGAAAGACTGGAGAAGACATCTTCGCACGACATCACCATATGGTATACCCATCTCATCATAAACTCCATGGCGGAGTCTCATTGCTGTTTTAAGTCGGCTAGCTGTCTCACTGGCATCCTTGTCCTCCTGCTTGCGCATATTTGCCAGAGTTCTGCCCCAACAAAGCTCAACGAGCGTGAGACCTAAGGCTAGAAGAACGTCACTCTGGATCATGGGATTGGTAACGGAGAGTGATTCGAAAGAACTGGCGACGTCGGTATCGCAACACCGTTGCCAAGCTAAGTAGGGGTACGTGTGCTCCGAAATCTGGCCATCCTTGTAATGAAAGAAAATGTCGACACTGCTCCACCCTGTCTTCAGCCATGAAGTACCGTCCAATTGGAGAACGCTCGATGCAAGGATAACAGCAATCTGGAGACGATCTTTTCTCGACAGGTCTTCGTTGCCTGAGCGTCTCTGGGATGTCAAGAGGTCTTCAAGGGACCGTGAAGAGATCTGTGACCCAACGAATGTGTTGGCTCGGTATAGCATATGGTGTTGTTTATCATTCGCTTCGTCAATAAGCAGGCCGATCTCCCGATCATCTCGGTCTGACGCGCATAGAGCACTGCAGAAATCCTCGATGTGTTCGGAACTCGATTGAGCGGGCGTTGCTTCTTCTGCAAGCCCTGTCAAGCGTGTATCAGTCTCAGGCACAAAACTGACGCTTCTAGTCGCAGGCTGGGGCTTTTTACTGCAACAACGTGGATCAGACAGCGCGCACAACTCAATCCAAGGTAGGTAACTCACCGTAGTGGACCTGGACTTAATTGTGACTTCTCGACGGCGCCTAGAAATCCGAGGGATGGGATAATCTCTATATCGTCCCACTGGGCGGTTGTACTCGTACTACTGGTATCGTCCGCTACGGACAGTAAGACACGAAATGTGTGTGTCTGCAGACCGTCCGTTTTGACATTCTCGATCGTTTGGGGTCGAGTCTCTAAACGCAGGCTAGCCAGATGATGCATCTTGCACTTGCATTTCCACGCTTTGTCATCCATGAGGACCTGGTACAGGCTTGCAACATGCTTTCTGATCAGCTTCAGATCGGTAATTGGACGTTTAGATCGGCGCTTGCGCTTTTTTGGCTCCTGTGCAATGTTCTGATGTGTGACTTCCCGGAGCTCTCTGTTGTCTCGATGAATGTCATCCAACAATTCCTGGTTTCTTTTTTTGGAAAATGTAAACTTGAGTCTCTTCATGTGATGCTCAATAATGGTAGATTCGTCCAACTTGACCTAGGCCTAGATCAGCTGCGTTTGATCGGGTCGGAACGATAAGGGCATACTCTTCCAGAACTGTCAACACCTACTTTCTCACACATAGCCTCTAGTCCTTGGACAAGTGTCGAGGTCGTCTTCAAATACGAGCTGTATGATCGGTCAAGCCGCTCCCGCAGCCTTGCTTCATATTCAGGCTTCTTCCACAGTATCCCCCCGGGGTTTTCAAGTAAGAGCATTAATTCCTCGTCCGAGTGTACGATGTCGCCTAGCAGCTCCTCCAGCGTATCAGAAAAGTAAACCGATGCTGATCGTAGAATATTGGCGTATCTTTGCAGTTCGAGTCGATAGAGCTTCCAGCGCTTCATAGTCTCGATTCCGGAGACGAAACGTTCCAGTCCATCGACAAGAATAGGGAAGACCGCAAGTGTAATGCCGACAGCTTCTATACCGGACATACTTATGATACAATATTGAAGGGTACTCCAACAATGACGAGGCTGACATATGACAACAATGTTATGTACAGCGAAGTCCGGGCTTACACAATCAGTGCGGCACATGTATGGGCTTTCGAAGGCGTGTTATAATTGGTCGCAAGCCATGCAGGCCTGGGGTCACTCGGGCGCATCACGAAGATCCCGATCTTACTTCAGCCTCGCCTCGCGATCCCAGAATGGCGAACAACGTATCCAACTAATCGCGGGGGGATCGGGTGCCACCTATACATCTAATGGCAATCTCTATCTCATCCTCGATCATTGCATGCCTGAAGGCTTTCAATGAATTTATCGAAGAGATTCAAGATCCAGACAAAGATGAGCCGGAAGGAATGCAGGTCCAGACATGGCAAGACGAGCTCGGACGTCTTCGCATATGGGCTGCTAACATCGGCGCGCATCAGACTGGTCAGTCTTCTTTGGACTTCCGGCTTAGAGACTCCTCGCACATTCGACAGCAGATCATTAAGCTGTTGAACGAGCTGCCTCCGAGACTTCAGAATGTCAGAGACGTGATCGCGGAGGGCGAAGACGAAGATGTGGAGAGTCTCGGAGGGAGCTCCTCTGAGGATGAAGAATCCCAGACGGAAATCCAGCGAATACGGAAAAGTGTGGCAACAATCATCAATTGCCTGTTTCAAATGTCAATTCTTGTTCGTAAGCCAGCCCAGCACGACCTTCTCTTTGGGTCCAGGAAGGCCGATGTTGCCGCTTTCGAGCCTTTCGACTATAGTCACGTTCTCGACAAGTTTCCCAAAGCCGACAAGAAACTTGTCTCCCGCCTCGGTCACGCCATTACCCGGAGGCGACAGTATCTCAAATATCGAGAAAGACATGCTATGAAATTAAGACAGGGCATAGATAAAGTCACCAATGTGTCACAAGGCGACGAAGGAACTGCCTTATCTGAAACAGTCGCAACAGACCTTCACAACTGGCATATCGATTTTGACGACAAAGCGTCCGAGTCAGGCTTCTCACAGACGTCTTACGCGCCGACCTTGATGAGTGGCGGCGGCATCACAATCCCCGCTCCCCCCCGGGCGTCGCAAGGCGGTGAGCCTTTCGAGTGCCCCTACTGCTATTATGTTATCACTGTACAAAGCACTCGCTCGTGGCATCGGCACGTCTTCAGTGACCTCCAACCTTACGTTTGCACGGAGATAATATGCACTACTCCAGATAAGCTCTATGCCACAAGGCATGCATGGTTGCATCACTTGAAAACCGTGCACCGTCGCGAAGAGTCATCGCGGACCGTGGCCGGCAGTCAGCAAGAGACTCATACCTGCGCCGTCTGTGGGGACTTCCAAAGTACCGAGAAAGGCCGGGATCGACATGTAGCACGGCACCTACAAGAGCTCGCATTATTCGTCCTACCTCGAACTTACGAAGATTCGGATGAGGGCGAGCACGATGGAGACTTGGAAAGGAGGCTGCATAGACTGGCCGACTTGGAGAGGAAAGAGGAGGAAGACGCGGCCCGGCAGAAGGAAGAAGAGCAAACGTTGAGAAGGCGAGCTGTCGACGAGTACAACGCCAAGAAGCTAGAAGAAGAGTTGAAGAACAAGAAGGAGAAGCTGGAAGCGGACAAGATCTTCAAAGAAAAAGTACGATTGGAGTTTGCTGCAGCAAGCTACGACGAAACAATCATTAAGAAATTTCTAGAAAGGAGAACACCATAAAGAGGAGAAGATCATGGATCTCACACGACCAACGTATATCAAGGTACATCGCAAGCATTTGAGCCCATATACTTTAGATCTATACGATTTGCCTTGGGAATGGAACGACGTAAGTAGTCTTTTGGAGGTTCTTGTAAGGCATTTAAGATTGATCCCAGTGTAGCTGAATTCGAATTATATTATCATCAAGCGCTGGATACCAGAGCGTGACCAGGAGATCTTGTTCGAGCATACACGGAGGATGCGCGAGGGAAGATCCTCGCACCAACCGTCGGAGAGCTCGAGGAGCATAGAAAATACAACTCGGCTGAATCGGATTGTGCATTCTTATAGTGACGAATCCCCTAGTTCCCGGACAAATACTGGAGAGCCTAGACATATTTCGCGAACCCCGTCGCCGGCTCCCCGGGATAGAGGCATGCTCGGTGAGAGAAGAGGATAAAAATCAATTCGGTTGAATCTAGGGAGGTTGCAACGATTGGCTGGTTGGCTGATTTGAAAAGGAAGGAGGAGAAAGAGACAGCTCGGCAGCGGTTTGAAGAAGAGAAGCCACCTGATCTGGAAACAAAAGCTAGGCTGCAAACACTGGCTGGCGTGAGAGGAATGAAGCAAGAAGCGACAGAGGGCTATGTTCAAGAAGAGGCAAAAGCAAAAGGAACCGGAGGAGCAGTCGCACGCAGCAAGCAAGTAGCATTTACTCGGAAATTCAATTCGCCTTCCGAATCAGGAAGAATCGGTAGTTCTATCAGTGAAACCCTTTTCAGACTAGGTGGTGTGAACACCTAGGAAACTCGCAAGTCTCCGCCAGCACGCGTACATCAAGCAACAATAGTTCTCGTACACGATCACAGTCTTTTACCGGAGGAAATGGGCCAGGCGTCCCATACTCGTCGCAACTCTGCGCCCGAATCCAGGAGCCGACACAGTATCGACCTCACCAGGATGTCTGAAGGCGACAACTCTGGACTTGATTATGCGCATCTTTCACAAAGTTTAGCATATGGTCCCTTTTGCGACGTGAGAGACGCTAATTGGTTTGCTATCTTATCGGCGAAATCATGTCTATAAGCTATCACCACCTGCGTTGTTAGATCACCTAATCTTGGGTTTGTAAGGTCTCCACTCGGTTTGGTGTTCTACTAGCCCTTACAACCACGATCTATTACCTTTCCTGTCCATGACGTCGATCACGTGCTCACGAGCAGCTATATGTCGTGGGTGTCGTACCTCCCAGAGGCTTTGGATCGGGGCTCTGTTCTCACTGCCAATGTTTACGGAGCAAGCAGTCTACGATGCTGCCGCACCTTTCTGGTTTTCAAGCGGTGAGAAAGCTATTATGGTAATGCACAAGAGCAGGAGACCGGACATTGGTTCTCGAAATGGCGCTTCTAATTGCTAATCTGTGTATCTGCTTGTTACATCGAAAATATCTTATCCGGGGCCCACTACTGTAGCGATTGAGTTTCTTGTGGCACTAATCCGACCTGCTCCATATAGAAGTTCATGCAAGCTTCTTTCGCCAATTCCATCGTTTCAGCAAAAGGCAATCTATTATGCAGTCGGTTTTTGCGCTTTGAGATCGTTGCCCGGCACAGATATCAACTTCTCGATCTTGCTCACCGCGGACATGAATATCATGAATGCTATACACCATCTCGGACACGTCTGGCATAAGCGGGAAAACGTTAGAGGAGCTCTGTTGGCGCCTTACGAGCTGCTGAAGATATCTACCCGTATCAACGTCTACCCCAGTCTTGTCACCGGCCAAGAACTTGTGCTGCGTTACACATCTATCTCGGTGCGAGCTCTACCGTGGGTCTGCTGATACGTGTGACAAGGTTGATGCAGTCTCGAACCCCATAGCGCTCTGGGAGTGGGAGTCAACCGAAATAGTGTTCTCGAAGTTGCCAGGTTCTTAGACTTCTGCGTTCAGCCGCGATCTGAATGGTATCATCGACGAATGGATGCGATGCCGATGAAGATTACGGCCGCAACAGCAAGATCCCCGAAGAATACGGCTACACACAGCTCGGGATTTGTTGCTGTTGCTTTTGTGTACCGCGAATAATGTTCTGCACGTCCGAGATAGGGGTAGTGGTTTCATAATCATATTTCTCCTCGCGGCACGCTCCTTTTCTCGCCCTAGATGTTGTGCCATGCGATCCAGTGTCTGGTTGAGGGAAGCTTCATCTTTGGCCTCCATCTCGATAAACTTGGCGGAGGAATGCTTCTCAGAGTGGGATCCACTGTCGTGATGGAAGGCTCGCGGCCAGCCAAACCCTGGTGAAGTAGTCTACGGATATTATTATGAATCTAGCTCCTGACCGTGCTATGGGTGTGATGAGACCAATGTAGTCCAGTCCGATGAGATCCGGCGGTTGTAGGGATATGATTGGGAGCAGGATCCGCTCAAAGTCGACGATTAGATACCAGCCGCTCTGCTGAGGATTGGCCCGTTGGACCGCCACCAGGGCGGTGCCACTTCACATGGGTGCTTTGGGAATCCACCTCCGCTCTCGACAGGTCCGTTCTATAGAGCGCTATTCTTGCGAATACTAGAGCGTCTTTTCAAAATCGTATTGCCTTGTTCTCGTTCCATTGGTGAACCACCTCTCGTAACCTTCCTTTGCTATCCTCAAGGTCATCGCAGGAGCCAATTCACTTCAGTACGGCTGATCGCCATATATAGATCCAATGATATTGATAGTGTATACTGGAGGTACGCAAAAATAATTGTAAAGTGTAAGTGAGTAGAACGACCATACCGTGACTTGGATAAACGCCCCTCAATTTCTCTATGAGTCTTTTGCTGGCCTCAAAGACCTCTCAACCAATGATGTGGCAATGCGCTTGAAGGCGCAGCATGGTTCGCTTCCCTTGTGCTCCCTGCTTGGGTGGTCTACTCACTCCATGTGTAGGTAGGGCGCTCAAGCTAGCTGACTGCCCCTTTTTGTTTCCGTAATCGAAGTATCTGAAGATTGGAAATCCGAACTCCGAAGCCGGTTGCAGGAATAGAGATCGTGACAGAGATTCGCTGTACATCCTGGCTTAAGCCTACCCAACACCGTTGTAGCATCGCGTTGGACGCGGGATTCGTGCTGGGCAAATAGTCCAGTAGGCTTATGTTTTGCGAGATGAGTCTGTAACGCTTGTTTGATTCGAGTAGAGCTGACCCACATTCGCTTCTGAAGCGCAACGGCCAGTACTCGCGACGCCCAATAACATTTATTATTATAGAAGGGCGAAGCAACCAAGCAGCGCAGACGTAGTCGAGATGTATTGAGATATGATATTTTAGATGCTGGGATGAACGCAGACCTGAGGTTGTACAAGAAGAGATGGAGTCAACCCGGAAGCACAGGTCGATAGTAAGTGCTTAACATTGGTAAGCAAAAGGGGACTGGCTTCGAGCTATCCGACTGCTTACGGGCCCGCCGGGGGCAATTCGAAGTTAATCGAAGATTGGTCGAACAACGCCAGTGAGACGGTTTGTGTTCGGGTAGGTCATAAGCACAGTATATTATTCAACGATGCCTCCATTTGGTCGATGAGTCCCGACTGGCGTGTAAACCCGTCGTGCGCAGTGACGGTGGATTCTCATAAATTTGGAGAGTCACTCACATCCGAGGATTCCTGCAGCTTTTGCTCTTTGGTAGTGTCTTCATCTTCCAAGAGTTTCAGCAATAACGATTCCGGTTGTTCTTCTTCTATTTCATCCTGGTTTGATAGCGGTGCTGCATACAAACTCTGCAAGTATAATCGCTTCTCGCTTCTTTGAAAGGTGGAAAGGTCCATTTCTCTGTGTCCGGAAAATCCAGCCAGGCTTCCTTGAACGCTCGTAAGGCGTCAACACGCTGCCGATATAGTCCCTCAGTATCTGAATTTATAGCAAAAGGAAGGAAGGGTTTTATCGACGCAAAGATATTGCGTTGAAACCGAGTAGTTGTAATGCGGGCAACGATAGCTATCCTGCTTGAGATGGACCCCATCTATGTAGCTTTGGAGCTCGGTCAGATTCTTGACGGCAATACGGGCAATATAAAACCGATACTGTATTTGAGCACTCGAAGGGGCCTAAGATGCCTAAGATGCTGTGCTAAAGAAGTTCGAAGGGGCTTACTCGCCACTGATATTGGGGATTCAGGGAGGTACATCCAAGATCCCTCCTTCAGCTCGCTCTTCGGGCTATTTTCGAGGTCGCTGGTCGAGTTGCAGAAGATGAGGTTCTTGAAGAGCGACGACGACGACCACAAGAATAGAGGAGAGGAGTGAGAAAGAGGAGAAAACAAGAATTTCTCCCGAAATATACTCTCGCCTCATCTTCTCCCCAACCTGTAAGAACATCTCCAAGTAAAAAACAATGTGTTCCCAGTGAGATCGAGGGAAATCTTGCCTGATTCTTCTCAAGGAATCTGAAGCAACATGAACGGAATGTGTGCTTCGGTGATGTCTATATCTCCTTCCACCTTCTCAAGCTCTTGCTTCGCATTCTCCATGATACGAGGGAAATTCTTGTATGCTTGCCACCTGAGCTTGATACCGTCGAAAGCAAAGTATGCCACATTATTGAGCGGCTTCGAGCCCCATGAAAGTGGCAGTAACATGAACAGCGATGCAGTATTTGGTGTTCTCGAAAACCAGAATTGCGAGCCGCAGCGTAAGAGAGTAGAAGCGTAACAATGAAATAGTATGTGTTACCACCAGATAATAAGACGACGCGGGATATCTTATCAAGACTGATGGAAATGAAGCACGAAACTTTAGCGGTTTCGACTAGAATCAGACCTTATTTGTACTTGCAGGCTAAATTTGTCACACATGAACTTCCGTGATCGGCTTCGCAGTCTCGAAAGGGAATGCGCTTTTCTCTCGCTCAAAAGTTCCTTCAGAGCCCTTTGAAAGTATTGTGCTGACTGATTTCCTCTCTCATTATCATTTTTGACAAAAAGCATCATATCGTAGATAGACGAAGGGAGTTAATAAGCCAGAAAGGGATCCATAGGGAATCGATCAGTCGGTAAGTACTCAATCTTCAACAGCTTGGTTCTTGTCTGTGGAGATAATTCACTTCTCGTCCTTCAGGGAGGTGTTGTCGGGAGTAACCCGCAAGAAGAACGGCGATACTCAACTCCTCAAGTACGCCGTTATGACCTCGTCATTCAGCCACTCACCCTGAGTCATAATCATGATGTTCAAAGTGCTCACAGTCTTTCCCAGATCGGAGGATTGGAAGGTCACACAGATCCCCTATCTTCCAGAGACGGCTACGTAAACCAGAACTTACCACGATGGCATTTGGCCGCGACTTCACGTATTCCGTCTCCTTCGTAGTACCTAATCGTAGAAATCACGCTGGCTGAAGAGACACACGCTCTTAAAAAAGCTAGAGCCAGCTTTTCTGTGTTTCGGGACTAACGAACAGAAAAATGGATTCAAGAGAGTCTATGGGAAGTACTGCTGTAAAGGCCGTAAAGACAAGTTAGCTTTGTCTTGACGAAAAATGGTGAACACGATCATACCTCTAGGGAAGATTAACTTGAGATCATTGTAATTAACCAACTGATGATGCAGGGCAGTTCCACAGCATGTTGGTATATTCATCAGTCGTTTTCTCGCAATACTTGGTGTTCGGTTTCAAAAACAGGTATTGTAATTGTTCGAGAGGCTTGACGTCGAAGGGTGTACCCTTTTCGCCGGATAGAAACAACTGAGAATTAAGTAAGCATCTCGAACTAAAATTTATCTTACTGGTAGAGTGTCTGGCCACGTGGCATCGAGTACTGCACCAGGACTCCAAGACTTTCGATCGTGCCGGATGCTTCTAGAGCTCTGCTGTCGAGTGTCACTCTCGATCCCATATAATCTGAGTTTTTCAGAGTTTCTATAGACTCGAGCTAAGGCCTCGATACTGTTTATTCTGTAGATATTGAGATGCTTCTGTGCATGCCATTGCATGAACCAAGCCGGGAACTTTCGTTGGAGGAGAGTGTCGATCTCGGTCTTCCTTCCGCAATACCTCGAGTCCTCGCCCATGGTTTCCTTCTAAGTAGAATCGAAGGTTAGCCTTTCCTTCTTGAGTCAATAGACGAGACCAAGGTACAAGTCTCTGGGCAAGATGCTGTGCGACTTCCGAAAGACGACCAACATATCGTTAGTTGAGAAAATTCATTCCCCCTAGCGTTATATATAAGTTTAGAGCCTGGACTCGTTTCATATATGATCCACAAGGTTCCCCCTAAAACTTCGTATCTCGAGCGCCAAGGTCGTGGTGTTGGGCTTTTCACTCTTGTCCGCGCCAGAGAATTTGTCAAAACGCAGGATGTATGGGGCTTTGGCAGGACAGATTGCCACACAACACGCAATTTCTGAAATTCCATGCCAATAGCATTGCGCCTTCAGAGATTATGGCAAAATGAGTATTTATTAATGAAGGAACTTCAATATAGTAATTGATGTTTTTGGTCTTGATGTTCCACCTCATCCTCCGCCACTCAAGCAACTCAACCACAATTGACATCACTGCCAGGGCCAGTACAGGAAGGATCGAAGGAGAAAGTGAGTTGTGGATCTCTGAAGACGCCGCGGACGTTCCTGGGTCAAAAGCATTTGATGTTTGAGGGCTGGGAGTCAATCCAATGCTGAGCGTCGGCGCGTGTAGAGAATCTACCAGCAGCTCGTGAGCACGCTCTTTGGGCAGCTCGTTGTAAAAATGCGAAGCCATAGGGCGTGGCAGGATCCTTCGCGGACAAGCCGACCGCGTTTTGTCTCTGTCTGCAAAGATTTTCGGTCCATAGCTTCATATTGCCTAGTGGTCCTCACGAGTATGGGGACGAGCCTCAGTCGAGGCAGCAGCAAGAACGGCATCTCTGACCCGACGTCAAGAGAGGTAATATTTTCTTGCTGTATCCGGAAGTCAGCGAGATCTCGGTTGGACGCCTGAGTTGGTGTGCTAGGTTCCCATGGGCAGAGGAAGCATTGTTCGGATCGAAGTTATTTAAGAAACTCTTAATAAATAAAAATTAATCAAATATTAATATTGTTTTTTGTTACAATTGTTATTTTTTAAATTCTTTATTAGATTAAAACAACTTCGAAGACAATTTAGAGTTCAAAAAGCACTTTAATTTATTTAAAAACAATATATTCGAATTTTTATTATTTGCTTAATTTAATTTTTACAAAATTATAATTAATAAACTAATTAAATTAAATTTGTTTAACAATATAAATTTGTTAAATATACTAATTTGATCTTTAATATATTAGTTGCTAGATAATAGTTTTGCTTAATTTTGTAACAAATATATTAAGAAAAAAAACAAAAATAAGTTTGATTAATATTGTATTTTAGTTAATTAGCTTAACAATTTTAACAAAAATTAATAAAAAAATTTTAACTTCTTTGAAAAGCAATTAAAAATAATATAAAAAAATAGCTTCAACTACTTTATAAAAATAGTACTATTATTGTTAAGTTTCAAATTAATAAAAAGATTAATTTTAATTTTAATTGTAAGCTAAAAATTTAAATTAAATCTTTAGAAATTTATTTAAGTTAAATAAAGTCAACAATTAATATTTGCAACAAAACAATATATTGTTTTCGATATAAATGCAATAATACTTTAGTTTAATACAATTTGTTTAAAATTATTGTACGTTAATTAAAACAAAAGTTTTCTTTTTTTTAAAGTAAAGAAATTATATTTATTAAGTCTATTTATATAATTTACAACTTTAATAACAATAACAAATATAATTATTTTTATAAATTTAGTTTACAAGCAAGAGATTAACTTAACAATATCTATTTTGTTTGTAATTTTAAGTCGAAACTATAAAATATAAAAAACAATAAATACTTTTTCGATTTTTTTATTTTTATTAAAAATCTAGAAAAGTTTAAATAATAAATTATTGTGCTAATTTCTAAGTTTAATAATACTTTTTAATATTTTATCTTTAAGAAAATTAAATTTAATCTTGTTGTTGTTAAGATTATTAACAATATTTTTAGAAAAATTAAGTATTGTTTGTTTAATAAATTTGTTAATCTTTATTTAACAATAGATAATTTGCTTAAAGACTTAAGTATTTAATAAAACAATTTAAACAAAAAACAACGCAATTTTGTTAAAATTATATTGCTCAAATTTGCTATAAAAAATATCGAAATCTTTAATTAATATATTAATTGTTTTATATTTATAGCAATTAAAGTCTCTATATTAGAAGTCGATAAAATATATTAATTTAACAAAAACTTAAACTATAGATTTTAAAATTGCTATATTATTTTAACAAGCTATATTATTTTAATTTAACTTATTAGATTAATTTGTAAAATTGATTTAAACTTTAACAAATAAAAAGATTTTATTCAACAATTATTTAAACTTTTATCTATATATAAGTTATCGATAGTATTAACAAACAAAATAATTGTATTAATATCTCTAAGTTCTCTAAATATATTAATATAAATATTCGCAATAATAGTAATTTTAATACGCATAATTCTACTTGCAATTAAAAATAAAATATAGAAATATAACTTTAAACTTTTAAAAACAAAATTAAGTCTTTAAATCTTTGTCGAAAATATTTTAAATTAAGATATAAATTATATTATAAAGATATTTTTTGCAAAAACAAATTAGCTAAAATTAAGAATAAAGCCTTTGTTAAATTTAAGACTTATAATATTAGTAACTTCGAGTTAATAATACTTAGAAAAAATAATTTCTTTAATATCTTAAATAACAACTTAAATAACTTTAGCTAATCAAAAAATTAAATATTTTTAACAAGAATTGCAATTTGAAACAAAAACTAATATTTATAAAAAAAACAATAAAGAAGCTTAAAGTTATATTTAATTTATAAAATAGAACTTTGTTTGTTAAAGTTAAGCTTAGTTTTAATACAATTAATAACAAACTATTTAACAATTAGCAACTAGATTTTTATATTAAAATTTATTTAAATTAAGCTTATTTGTTCTTTAATAAATACTGTATTAAAATAATACTATTTATTGATATTAAAATCTTTAATAGAGTTTTTGTTAATAAAAAGTTTGTCAAACTTTATAAATTTTTTATTATATTGTTTTAAAATTTTATTAAATTGCGTTTAATTAATAACAAATTTGTTTCTAATATTATTTATATTGCTTAAATTACTATTAATCTTAGTAAATATATTAATATTTTATAATATTTAATAATTAAATTAAAATAATATGCAATTATTCTTAATATACTTTAAATTAAAAAGTATAATATATAAATTAAAGATAATATATAATTTTCGAGTTTAATTTTAACTATTGTATAAAATACTATTTGTTAAATTAATAGTTGTTAGAGATTTTTAACAATTAATATAAGCAATTAAAATATTTGTTTTTAAAGTCTTTTAATAAAATCGATATTTATTAAATAAATATTTTTGCATTTTTAAAGCTTGCTATTAAACAAAACTACAAGACAATTATAATATTATTTAAGCACTTTGCTATACTAAATTAGTTAAAGAAAAACAACAAATATCTAGTTTATATTGTAGACAACAATATAATTATAAATATTGCAACTATTATCTTTAATAATTACAACAAATTTTATATTAAATTTAAACAAAATTCTTCAAGTATAAAACAATTTAAAAAGCAAATATATTCGAAATTTAAACAATAAATTAAGCTCTTTAATTTGCAAGAAATTAACAAGTTGTTGCTTAATAAAAGTATTAATTTTATTATTAATTTTATTTTAAAAACAACTTCTTTAACTAAAAAAGTCTATAATATATTTTGTTAAAAAGAAGAAATTATTAAAATCTATCTAAATAATATAAAAAGCAAAAATCAAATTTGCAATAATATTTTATAGTATATTGCTTTTACTCTTATAGTTAAGAAGTCTAATAAGAATTTGCGTATATATATAAATTATAGAGATTTTAATGCTTTAACAATTAAGAATTGCAATACTTTATTGTTAATTTGAGAGATTTTGCAACAATTATATTGTAGCTAGATAACTAGATGATATTAGGTTATAAACTTGGGAATGCTTGTCACTAGTACTAGCAATCTATTTGCAATACATATGCGATCTCTTTCACTTAAATCTTAGAATCTTAGCTACTCAATACACTATTAAATTATATAGTGCAATTTATGTATATATCGCGATAAATCTCTATTGTTATAATTGTCTATTAACTAGAATTTTATTTTTATCTTATTATATTAAAGCTTAACGCGAAAATTTAATTATAACAACAAACATTAAAACAACAAATTGTCGACGTATCTCTAAAAACAATCTTAGAAATTCAAGAATTCAAAAACTTAAAAACATAAAAAAAAAAGTATAAAAAACAAGTTAACTTTAACAAATTATTAAAATTAGAAATTTCAAGAATCAAAAATACGAAATTAACAACTTAAGAATCAAAATATTATTAAATTAAAAAGCAAGAAAAGAAAAGACAAAATTAAAGCATTAAAAATAGCGATAAAAATTGTAAATTTAAAGATTAAGACGTTTTATTAAAATTGCGACTAGTATCTATTGTTAAAACAATAAATTGCTCGCTAATTATAATAACGTTATTAAAAGAAACTTCTTAGCAATATAATTAATTTATTTGCTTAAAAGCGAAAACGCTATTTGAACTCTTTTTTTAATAAAGACTAAAACAAATCTTTAACGCAAAAATATTTATTAACAATAAATTAACAATTAATTAGAAAAAACAATAGATCGAAAACGCTTGTTTATAAACAATCAAAAAAATGAAAAAGCAATAAACGAAAAAACAACGCAAAGCTAAGAAGAAAAAAGATTTTTTTTTTTCGATATTTTTGCAAAGAAAAGAAAGAGATTTGCAAATTAAAAATATTATTCTTTGAATTAATTATTATTACTAGTTTTTTTGACTTAATAATTGTTACTTTTACTATTTGTTATTAAGTTATTCTTTTAGAAACAATGTCTCAAAACAATAAAAAAATCGCAAAACTTTTTTTTAACGTATCTACGTTAACGACAAGTTTACTTAATAATTTTATAAAAATTGTAAAACTTTATTACTACGTAATTTCTATGTCTTTTTTAGAAACGTTAAAAGCATCGCACTTTAATAAATTTAATATTATTAACTTTCTAAATTAATTTTCGAATTTTTGTAATAAATATAAAGTTATTTTTTAGCACAAAATTATTAAGTTGTTTCGATACTATAATAAGCTTATAGAGAACTTTATTAAGTTTATTGTTGCTTAAACAAATAAAAAATAATTTAAAATAATAAATAAATTAAAAAAGAAATATAAAGATAAGAATTTAAATTAAAAAATTAACTTTTGTGCTTTTTTAAAGTTTTTAAAAGACGTATTAAAAACGAAGTCGAATAATATTCGTAAATATAATTAACAATTTAAAGTTATTTTTTCGAAGCTTATTAAATTTGATTAAGTCGATAAATACATTAAGTTCTCGTAATATTTGAAAAATCTTTTTTGTAACATTTGCACTAAGATAATGCAAAAGCATAAAATTAATTTAAACAACGCAATTATTATAATATTTAAATTATTATACAAGACAATTATAAAACTAATTAAAAATAAGACAATTATACGAAAAATAAGCATTAATAGCAATTAAACTACTTAGCGAATTGCGAATATCAATATAAGTAAATTAATAAATATAATAAGCAAGAAGCAAAATCTTATAAAGAAGAAAATTACATTAAAGATAATTTTTGCTCTCTTAGTATCGTTAGCAATCGCAATTGAAAATACGAAAATTAACAAAACTCTAAATATCTTAATACGAACTTTTAAAGATTTTAAGATTAACAATGTTCGCAAAATAATAAAGAACAAGATTTATTAAATAATTTAACGAATAATAACAACGCAACTACAAAAAGTCTCGTATATTGCATTTTCTTAAATTTAAATAACAATTTAAAATTTATCTTAAAAAACAATTTATATTTATTAAGAATTTGCATTTGTTTTTAAATACAATTAATTAAAATTAAAATTAAATAAGTGTTTATTTTGTTACAATTTGTATAGATAATAAGTTTGTTTAAAGTTAATAATCTTAATAATAAATAAAAAGATTTATATAAATGAAAGCAACAAAATTTGTTATAAGTTTAACAATTTTAAAAATAAAGAAATAAAGTTGTCTCTTAATAATGCGAAGATTAAAAAAGAGACTATAAGAATTTACTTTTAATCAAGAACGCAAAATCGTATTTGAAATTCTATAATTACAATAATAGCAATAAAATTAAATACTAGTTCTTCGTTAAAAGATAAAAATAATAATAAATCGAATTAAACAATAGTAAAGATTTGAAAAATTTAATTAAAACAAGATTCTTTTAAGCAATAAACGCTTTAGAAGCTTCTAATAGAGCAATCGATTAAAATAATTAAAAAAAAAAAAAAAAAAAAAAGAGATTCTTAAAGATTAAAAACGTCAAATTTAAAAATTATTCAAAGATAACAAAAGTTACAAAAGAAAAAATATATATAAAGAAAAAAGTAGTAAAAACAAAAGTAAAAAATATTATAATAAAAAACGTTTTTGCAATAATTAATTTTAATTCAAGAGTTATTAAATATTAAAAAATTAAATCTAAAAAAAAGCAAAAGACTTTTACAAACTATATATAACAAATAAAACGTTCAAAGAGAATGCTACAAATTATAAAAAATCAAATCGATTTTAAAACTCTAACTCAAAGTATTTTTATCTTAAAAATAAAAATAAAAATAATAAATTTTCTAGATTTTTGTTCTAATTTAAGTCGCTCTTTCTTTTGTTCTTTTTTTAATAAAAAATTTGATACTATAATAATAAAAAGAAAATCTTAAAAGCTTACAAAAAAAAGAAAAAAACAATTGTCATTATAAAATTAATTAACGCTAAATTTATTAAAATTGTTTATTTTAAGAATATTGTTGCAAAAATAAAATCTTTTAAAACTTTATATTTTGTTGTTTGTTTAATTATATAAATGCAATTAAAAAATGTTAAAGTTAAAGCGATATTTAATAATAATGCGAAAATTAATTGTATTAACAAGAGTTTTGCGAACAAAACTAATTTAGTTATTTAACAAAATATTTTTATTTTATTAATAGAAGTTACGAAAGCACGTATTTGTTTCGAAGAAATAATAAAAGATGCAAAGATGTTAATTAAAAAAATAATAATTTATATTCTTATTTCTATTGTTTCTTAACTTAATTACAAAATTCTATTAAATCGATCTTTTTAGCGAAGTACTTAAATAAGTTTTGTAAATATAAACAACAATTTCTTAAAATTAACAATTTATTTTAAAAACAAAGCAAAACGTATTAGTATTTTAAAAATGTTTATTAATTATTTTAGCAACAAAGATAAAAATATTGTGTTTTTAAAAAAAATTTTAAATCTTTAGATAATTGTTTAATTAATACAATTGTTCGATTTTGCAAATTTAATTGCAAGAAATTTTCGAAAATAAAGATTAAAATTATTAGAATAATAATGTTGCAAAATAGAATTAAAAGAAAAAATTAACAAAATTCTAATTAATTAAAATAGACAAACAATATTAGCGTCTATTTGTTTGTCAATACAATTAATTAGAATTAAGCAAATATTCGAATTAATATTATGTTTTAAATATTTTAAAGATTATTAATAATTCGAACTTTTTAATTATATATTATAAAAGAGACTTTTACTATTTAATTGTCTAAAAAGTTTAATATTCTTTGTTAATCTTTTATTGCGTTACGTTTATTTATTCGAATAAATACAATATATAAGCGAAAAACTTAAAAAACAAATCTAATAAATACAAGCAATTTAAATAATTTTATTCTAAATAAGTATTTAAATTAAAAAGAAATATTAAAGTTATTAATTACAAAGAATTTACAAAAGAAACTTAACAAAAAATATAATCTCTTTTTAATGTCTAAGTTTTTAAGCATTAAATGCGACTCTTGTTTTATTAAGAAACGCATTTAGAAACTAAGTATAAAGTTCGAACTTTTTTCGCAAAAATAAGAACTCTTAATTATAATACTTTTTAATTGTAAAATTATCTTAATATAAAGTTTTGCTAAGATAGACAAAATTAAATCAAAGATTATATTTAATTAAGAAATTCGCATTATAAAGTATAAAACATAACAAATTTTAAAATTTCTAATTTCTTAAATATTAAATTTTATTATAATTAAAATGTTAAAAAAACGTTTTTAAACAAGTTTGCTAAAATACTATTATAATCTCTATCAAAATTCTTAATTTCTAATAAATAAAAAGAAGAAGAACAAATATCGCATAATTAATACGACTATAAAGATAAACAAAGTAATTATTCGAAATGTTAATATATTTTCTAATATCGAAGAGTTTGCAAAAGAATTTGTCGAAATAATAATTGCGTTATTAATTAATTTTTTTTCAAAATACAATTAAATAAGTTTCGCGTTAAAGAGTCGCAATCTTATTGTCTTTATAACTTCTTTTAAATTACTTAAAATAATTTGTCTATTAGAAAATGCTACTAATTTAATTGCTTAATTTATAAAAATTGTAATACGTATTTTAAAGAATTTTCTTAATAAATGTTATTTATTTGTAAACAACATAAATGTAAAAAAATTTAAATCAAATTACAACAACAAAAAAACAATCTAAAAAATTAAATTATTTGTTTTAAAATATATTTAATAATTAAATACAATATTAACAAACATAAAATTGTTCAAATACATTATATTTGACGAAAAATTTTAATTTTGTAAGTTAAAAATTAAAATTGTCGATTTTGTATATAATTTTAATAAACAATTTCTTAACAATATTAAAATTATCAAAATTGTTAAGTAATTATCGTGCAAAAACGTTTTTGAAGCTAGAGTCTTTATAAAAGTATGCGTTTATTATTAAATTTAAATATTAAAATTTGTAATTATCGCAAAGTCAATTTATTGTTTGTTTAAAACAAAATATGTCTTTGTATAAAACATTAAACAACAAGACGTTATAAATAAATTAAAGATTGCTTTAATAAATACATTAACAATACGCATTTTAAACTATTTTATTTTAGCTAACAAGATTATTTTGATTATAAATTCTAGTTTAAAAGATTAAAAATTATATTAATGTAAATTGATACAATAACAAAGAAAAAACATTTTTTACAATATAAGAGTAAGCTTTAAAGCGAACAAAAATCTTAATACAACGTTAAAAAACAAAAATATTAAAAATTTATAAAAATCTTAAAGAAAGTGCGATTTTAATTGTATAAAATTCAATTTATAATTAAGATTAATGCAAACATTTTAATAATTTAACTTAATTGCTTTGCGACAAACTTGTTCGACGCTTTAATAATTTGCTAATTAATTTAAATTTGTCTCTTTAATTTTAATATATAATATATATTTAATTAAAAATATATAATAACTAACAAACTTTCAAAAAGATTAAAAGAGTTGTTCGACAATATTGACGAAATTAATAAAAAAAATATTGATAATTTTATTAATAATCAATTAAATTGTATTTACGTTTGTCTCGCACAAATAACAATATTAAAGAAGAACAAAAATATTCTTAAAGACAAATATTTCAATAAATTCGAACAAATTGTTTAATATTTAATTTTGTTACAAAAATTAAATACAAATTAAAAGAATTTTCGCAAATTTAAGAATTATATTTTTTATTTTTTAATAAAAGAAGAACGTTTGTTTTAAAAAATAAACAAAAATATATCTTTGCGTAAAGTAATAAATTAAACAAAAAACAAAAATTAAATCGTAAAAAGCTTACATAACAAGAACAATTATAAAGAGAAAAAGAATATTTATTGACGCGTTGCAAATTAATATTAATAACAAAATCTATTTAATTTCTACAAAAAATATATCGTAAATTGCGATAAATATTAACGAAAAACTTCTAACAAGCAAAAGAAGATTATATACTTAACTTATATCTTCAACTTGTAAAAAAAAATTGTTGTAAACTATGTTTATATATTAATTACAAAAACGTTTGCTAAAGTAAATCTAATAATTGTTCGAAACAATTTGACGAAATAAGTAAAAGTTAAAGCAATTCTAAATTTTAAAGCATTCGTTATAGTAAAATTTCTATAAAAAAACATTTTCTATTGATATAAATATATCAAGAAAATAATTATAAACAACAAATTTAAAAATAAAACTAATATAACAACTAAACTTCTAAAGAGATATAACGTTAAAAAAGTAACAACGTCAATTTATTACTTACAAGCAAATAAAATAATAAAAAAAGAACATAAATTTATAGTTAATATTTTGTTTAAGTTAACAAAAAAAATTTTTACGAATTAATTACAACATTTGTACGCAATATTATAAATTAATAGAATAATAATTCGAAAATTTATTAAGAAAACGTTGTTTTGTTTTAAATTTAAATACAAAACTATATTGTTAATTAAAATAAAACATCTAATCTAATATATTATAAACTAGAAAAAAGTTTGTTTAACAACAAATCTATTAACGTTGCGAGCAAAATAATTAGAAAAAAAAGATAAAAATATTTAAAAAGTAGCTTTGCGTTTTTGTTGTTTTAAAGAAACGAACAAATTTTTTTTTAATAATAATTATTAATTGTTAATGAGTTTATTTTAAACTAAAAATTTGATTTTATTATATAATATCAAATTTAATAAAAAATACAACGTAAAACTATTCTTTTAATAATTAAATTTCTTTAAAATAAAAAAAGAAAACAAAATTAAAAACTTTTATGTTTTAAAAAAAATTAATAATACAAAATTTAAAAATATTTATTTAGAAAATTAATTAAAAAAATACGTAAAAAGAAATCAAAATCTTTAGATTTTCGCAAAGTCGAAAGACAAAAATAAGAAAATAAAAAATAATTTTATATAAAAGATAAAAAATTAATTTGATTAAAGTAACAAAAAATTGTTTGCAATTATTATGTTATTGTTATCTTATTACAATTATTTAAATTACACAAGAGTGTAAAAACTTTTTTAAAAAAGAGAAAAGTTGCGATTTTTACATTTGTTTTACTTGCAAAAGCTTCAAAATAAAATTTATTAATTTATAAATATTAAAAAATAATTTAATTATACAAAGTAATTTACAAAACATTATAATTTCGAACATTTAAAAAAAACAAATAAAAAGATAAAAAAATTAAAAAGTCGAAATATTAACAATTTCGATCAATTAAAAATAAACAAATAATATTAGTATCTATTTGTTTACTTTAATTAATTAAAATTAATAATTAAAAAGTAATTTAAAAGTATTAATAATAAATCTTAATTCAAAGTTCTAGAATTTTGAAAATTTCTTCAAATTATAAAAAACGAGTTTTAATTATTTTTTATATAGCATTCTTTAACAATAAAGATAACGAGATTACATATTAATTATATTAGCTTTATATTCGTTTACAAATTAATATACAAATAAATATTAATACAATTTTTTTGCGTAATTAATAATATAAATGTTGCAAACAACAATCAAGTTTATAAATAAAAATTCTTTATATTTAAAGCTTTATATTTGTTAAATATTTAAAACAAATTATTGCTTTATTTATCAAAATATAACAACTTAATAATTTGATTCTTTGTTTGCAAAATTCTTTTTTTCGATTTATTATTTTTGCATAAATCTTTTTTTATTAAGTTTATATTATAACAAATCTAGAGCAACAATTACAAAATATTAGATATAAACAATTTTTTGCAAAAGAAACTTCTTAATTTTTATCAAAAAATTAAGATCAAAAACGAGAGTTATTATTTACGTCAACAAGAAAATTTCGTAAAGAGCGACAACTTGCACTTGTTAAACAAGACACAAATCAAAATTTAATAACGTCAACATATTTTCTTCGTAATTAAGAATTAATTTTCTTAATTAAATTATTTTAAGCGCAAGATTAATAAGCATTATTGTAGCAATTATAAATATCGTAGTGTTAAACTTTTTAAATTTAAATTTAAATTAAATTGCGAAAAACAATTATTCGATCTATAAAAGACAATTTAACTATTAAAAATCGCGTCTATATTTAAGTAATTAACATTCTACTTTAATATAATAAAACTACTAGCAATAAAAGAAAAGAACGTTTGAAAAATCTTCGAAACACAATTCTAGATATCTTGAAAATAATCAAAAATTAGATACGAGATCTATGACAAGCAATTGATAAGAACGCTCAAGTACTAATAAATAATCTATAGCTAGATAATTAGATAATATTAGGCTATAAACTTAGAAATGCTTGTTATTAATATTAGCAATCTATCTACAATATATATGCAATCTCTTCTACTTAGATCTTAGAATCTTAGCTATTTAATATATTATTAAATTATATAATGCGATTTATGCATATATTGCAATAAGTCTCTATTGTTATAATTGTCTACTAATTAGAATTTTATTTTTATCTTGTTATATTAAAGTTTAACACAAGAACTTAGTTACAACAATAAATATTAAAATAACAAATTATTAACGTGCCTTTAAAAACAATCTTAGAAATTTAAAAATTTAAAAACTTAAAAATACAAAAAAAAGAATATAAGAGACAAATTAATTTTGACAAATTATTAAAATTAAAAATTTCAAAAATTAAAAACATAAAATTAACAATTTAGAGATTAAGATATTATTAAATTAAAAAGCAAAAAAAGAAGAAACAAAATTAAAGCATTAAAAATAGCAATAAAAGTTGTAAATTTAAAAATTAAAACGTCTTATTAAAATTGCGACTAATATCTACTATTAAAACAATAAACTGTTTGCTAACTATAGTAGCGTTATTAAAAGAAACTTCTTAGCAACATAATTAATCTATCTACTTAAAAGCGAAAGCGCTATTTGAATTCTTTTTTTAATAGAGATTAAAGCAAGTCTTTAACGCGAAAATATTTGTTAACAATAAATCGACAATTAATTAAAAAAAACAATAAATCAAGAACATTTACTTATAAACAATCAAAAAAATAAAAAAGCGATAAACGAAAAAACAACGCAAAGTTAAAAAAAAAAAAAAATCTCTTTTCGATATTTTTGCAAAGAAAAGAAAAAGATTTGCAAATTAAAAGCATTATTTTTTGAATTAATTATTATTATTAATTTTTTTGACTTAGTAGTTGTTACTTTTACTATTTGTTATTAAACTATTCTCTTAAAAACAATGTCTTAAAACAATAAAAAGATCGCAAAAATTTTCTCTTAACATATCTACGTTAACAACAAGTTTACTTAATAATTTTATAAAAATTGTAAAGCTTTATTACTACGTAATTTTTATATCTTTTTTAAGAACGTTAAAAGCATTGCACTTTAATAAACTTAATATTATTAATTTTTTAAATTAATTCTTAAATTTTTGTGATAAACATAAAGTTATTTCTTAGCACAAAATTATTAAATTGTCTCGATACTATAATAAGTTTATAGAGAACTTTATTAAGTTTATTGTTGTCTAAACAAATAAGAAGTAATTTAAAATAATAAATAAACTAAAAAAAAAAAAAAAAAATTAGAATTCAAATTAAAAAATTAATTCTTGTACTTTCTTAAAGTCTTTAAAAGACATATTAAGAACGAAGTCGAATAATATTTGTAAATATAGTTAACAATTTAAAGTTATTTTTTCGAAGCTTATTAAACTTAATTAAGTTGATAAATATATTAAATTTTTGTAATATTTAAAGAATTTTTTTCGTAACATTTATATTAAGATAATGCGAAAGCATAAAATTAATTTAAACAACGCAATTATTATAATATTTAAATTGTTATTTAATTATAAATATTGACCTCGCTAGATTTAACGTTCTTTCGATCGAACAAGATACAATTACATAGTTTTTTATCGCTTTTTTATCGTATAAATATTGTCGATCTTTTTTATTTTTTTCACATTTTTTTATAACTTTCTTTTTTCTTTTTACTTAATTAGATTTTCTCGTCTTATGTCGCTCAATTGTTGACTTTTTCTCGTCGTATTAATGTCTTTGTTCGAATCTCAATTTACACTTGTACAACAACAAAAATTGCATTGTTCGTTGTATTAATAATAGCTACAACTTTTGTTCTTTTGCTTAACTTCTTTCGTTTTTAATGTAACGCGTAATTGATCTTTTAAATTGTAACTTTTCGCAAATTTTTTCATTGCTAACTTTTGAACGCTTTTATCTTTTCGATATTTTGTTTTTTGCTTTTTTTTTTTTTTACAAGTAGTTTTTTTAGTTTTAATTTAATAGCATAGTTATTTACTTGCTTGTTTGTTGATTAATTCGCATATATAGTTTATCGATTATCGCTATAGTTACAATCGAAACGCTAATATCGTAAATTTGATTTTAAGTTGTTTAGACTAATCGTTCGATTCCAACAGTTGGAACCGAATTGCATAAATTATGAAAATACTAACTATATTAGGTTAAAACTTGGCCTAATTAGGTATAACTTTCGGGTCGG
>JAABUS010001989.1_pt1 | contig 40988 bp, 53 predicted proteins | sample 5560161 | NCBI WGS metagenome assembly JAABUS01 (sample SAMN10711885, study PRJNA513376) | rock metagenome | isolation source: Antarctica rocks | place: Antarctica: Victoria Land, Trio Nunatak nord | collected 2016-01-04
TACCTAGAATATATTATAAATAAATTAATAATTAATTTCGAATTAAAATTCTTAACGATTTATTTTTATTTAATCTCTTAATATACCGTATAAATATTACCTCGTTTAAATTAGTATTTTTAATCCGTTTAAATAATATATTAACCTCGAAAGAAATTTATTCGAAAAGGAAAGTCGTTTATTTTTAAAGGAAATAAATTATTATTAGATTATTCCCCTAAATATAAATATTTTAAATATATTACGAATCTTTTCCCGAGTAATATAAAATATATTCGCGTACTACCCCTTTAATATCCCGACCGTTAAGATAATATAGAAGATATTCTTTATAAATTATTACCGCGAAGCGATCTATATTTACGAAGCTATAATATAGGGTATTAATATTAATTTTTTAATAAAACCGATAGAATTATACTAGTTCGGGGCTTATTAGAAATTTCGTTAAATCTATTAATAATAACTTTTTAATTAATTATAATTAAATTACTTATATATTCTTAACGTTAGGGTATATATTTATTTAATTATTTAAAGAACCCCCTTTATTAGTTCCTCTAACGGCGTATTTAGTAGAGAAGGGGGATATATATAAATACTATAAAAGATAAGAATAACGAATAATATTCTAGCTAGATTTTTGGGAATAATCTAGTTAAAAACTACTTTATAAGTAGTTTTAATAATTAGTTTATAACCTTAAAGATAAGTGACCCCTGGAATTAATTAATAATAGATTTATAATTAATTTAGAATAGATATAGAAGAGGTTATCGTAACCCTTCCGCCTAATATCATTTTTTTTTATAATCTAGTATAGTTTAAGAGTCCCGGTATATTTACGTTATTTATATAAATTTAATAAGAATATTATATTAACTTTTTCATCGATTTATTAAATCTTAAACGGTCTAAAATAATCGGCTTTAGTCGATATAATAAAGTTATAATATTGAATTTGATATTTAGGCCGGTTAGTATATATCTATTATATAAATTAATAATAGAATTATAATTTTTTCTTAATAGATTAGATTTACTACTTTAGTCTACTTTAAAATTAAATTATATATTAAATATTTTACGAAGTATCGGGCTCTTTCTTAATACTATTATATAAACCCGTAGTAGTACTTATTTCTTATTAAAAAAATAGAAATCGTTTAGTAATTAATTTAATTAGTTTTATTTAGCCGTTTCTCTTTAATATTACTTTCGAATAAAAAAGTAATCCGATTTTAATATTCTAAACTTATACTAGATCCGTTCCTAGTTATATTTAATAATACGAGAATAAGATTCCATTTATAATTCGTTTATAAGATATTAATAATACTTTATATTATTATAATATAATTATTTACGATAGTAATTAACGTTATCTAAGAATTCTAATTTAGTATTTATACGAGACGTAATATAATAGTAGTATTAAACCTATTTATAATATATTAGTAATAGATTTAATTTAATTAATAACTTTATTTATTAAATGAATTCGATTAATAATATAATCCGGATAAAGATTATAAGTATTAATAATATATTTAATACTATCTTTCGCCGTTTTAAGATACTCGGGAATATCGTATATATTAATAAATTTATTAACGAATAATCCGCGAGCCTCGACCTAAATTATAAAGGTATAACTATTTAATAACTAATAAATTTTTATTAAATTTTTATTAAATTATAATTTAATTCTCTTTCTTAGATTATTATTTATTCGTTATTAATTTATATATTAAAAACTACTTCTACTTTATTTTATTCGATTATATTTAATTAAATTTTAAACTCTCGAATAACTAGGCCCTTTATTTTAATCTTAATTTTTTATATTAAAATTATATTATTTTCCTACTTTATATTAAGCTAGTAGAAATTATTTAGGAGGGTATTATTAAATAATATTATAATAAATAAATTCGGAATATAATAAATCTTTTCGTATTTAATTTATAATCTATTAAGAGTTAGTTTAGATTTTAGTTATAAATCTACCTTTAAAAAGAATTTTAAGAGAAGAGAAACCTCGGTTATCCTTCGGTTTTTATATCGAGAAGGTCCGCTATCTCTAACTAATTATCGATCATAAGATTTACGTAGTCGGGTCGGATATAGGTATATCCGACCTTTTAGCGTAGGGACAGCCGAGCAGTATACTCACCCTTCTACGTCCTGAATTGCTGCAGGACCCTTCGCTGTCCGACGTCGCTTCAAGCCACGTTCCTTTCCTTGCGGCAGAGTTGAACTTCTGAAGCTGTAGCTGTACACCATATCAAGCCCATAATCTTACCGATAAAACCAAGATGTTAGTAGATCCACAAAGGCATTGTTAGAGATAGAGAAGGAGAAAGAGACATCGGATTGTTCCTTCCCGCGAAATCTGTGGGCCGGAATCGATAAGGCGCGAGACCAATTACTTCCCTTTGTCCCACCTGATGACTCGCATCACACAACCACACTCCTATGGAACGACTCTATGGTCGATGATTTGACTTGGAGTATCTCTCACCGCAGTGCATGATACACAGCAATCCAGCCAAATCACAGGCCAAGCAGTAGCCATGCCTGAACCAACGGTGAGCCTCTCCTCAGCGGGCTTTCTCCGCCCTCAGATCTGACAATGAATTCACGCAGGAACAGCCTTCCGAGTCTGGAGTATCATCCAGTCGCTACCTTGATCAACAACTAGAACGACTAGCAAGCTCAGTGCCTAATCTCGCGGCTACCTTGGGTACACAAGAGGAGGAAGACAACGACTTTGACAATGTCAATTTCCTCCGAGCACAGCTACCCGATGAAGACGAGCTCACTGTCTACGACGATCCGAGAGACCGTCAGCGCAGCATGAGGAGAGCCGTGGAAACCATTTCCGATGCCATGGTGCCACCGCGGGTGTATACGCCAGCGCAGTTGGAGGAATTGGGGAATAGACAAGATGCTACGTATAATGGATGGGCACCCGGAGCGACCTCAGATGACGAAAGGCCGACCCAATCCTCGGCAGCGCTATTAGACGAGCATGTTTCGAGGAGGGATGAACATTTGAGGGAGAGGATGAGACTGAGACGTATTCGAGATGCCACACAATCGGAATGGCGCGATCTTGTCGCAACCGATGTAGCTATGCAAGAACACCGGGAGCAGTCGCAATTTATCGAGAATGCGACTGGAGGTATTCCTTCTGTGGCCGAGTCTTCACTGCGAACCACGGCTCTGCTACAAGCGGTGAGAAGGAATCCCCAGTTCTCAGCCCGTTCGAGAAACGAGCTGCAGCGATATATACTGGACAGAGAGAGGGGTGATGATCGGGATCCAAACCTCCCAGGACCACGACATCAAGAGCCCCAAAGTACCCTATCGCCTAGCCAGCGAAGGCAGATACAGAGGGAAGCTACGGTACGACAAGAGATGCAGCAGCACCGAGACCTGCTTGCGGAACACCATCAACATCGCAACTATCTAGAAGAGCAGCTCAGACAGCAGCGACACGGCCTAGCTCCTCCAAGTGAGAACCGAAGAAGACGTTACTGGCAGACGCCTACCGTTTGTGCGCCCAGTGAAAAGAGCCCCGTCGATAGCGCCATCAAATACCTAGGACAACTGCGCTTCTGCGAATCCGACCAAGAAGCCAGAGAAACTGCCGAAGAAGTCGGCTTTGACACAGAAGCCATCGAACACTGCTCAAGTGACTGCCATGACTTCCTTATCAACTCTCAGCTCGTACCACCTCCACCCCAAACCTCCTGGCTTCAAATCGGCAGCATCCTCTCCGGAACGCAACATGGAGCAACCCCATCATCTCTTCCTAGCTACACTCCGCTCATGCCCCCATCTATCTACCGCGCAAGAACCCGAAATCCACACTTTGGCTCCGTCCCCCCTCAAAATCCCTCGCCCGTCCGTCAAGCACCGAACGTGAATGCCGATGGCTTTCCCCCACCTGAAGAAGAGCGCTGGCCAGTCAAAGTAACCATTCACAGCATCGACTATGACTCAATGACGCTCTCCGGCACGATGGAGGCCTTCAACGTACCCGACAAATCATCGCCCACCAAAGTCTCCAGCATAACGACATTCCTTGAAGGTGAGATCATTGACTTCGATACTTATACTCTGGAAACAAAAAGCTTCAAGGCTGGTACTAGCGTTGATGGATTGTATTGGCGGAAACTACCCCCATTCAAGGACCTGAGTGACGACGAGACGATGGTGCAGAGGATATTGAGTAAGGAGTGGCTGAGGAAAGAACTGATGGAGAAGTGGATTTTGATGAGGTGGAAAGGTATGCTTACCCTTTTGTACATCATACAGATGGTGTACTAATGTCGTCGCGCAGAAAAATGCTTCGTCACCCCATCAGATGCTCAAACCGCCCTCACGATCAGCGGATTCTACTACGTCTCGCTCCGAAGAGCAGACGGGCATGTAGAAGGCCTGTACTACGATCCGCACAGCAATCCATATCAGCATCTGTCGCTCACACCGGAAAAGGGACGTATGTTTCCTGCATATACTTTCCAGTAGTACCTTTACGATAGTGCGTACATAGCATAGCAGATAGGGCTCTGTATTATATGTCTACTCAATCAACTTGCTATGACTGACAGATTTTACCAACCGAACTCCTCGCTGTGCCAAAACACGTCCCTTCCCTGCCACACCCATCTCCCAACCTCTTTCCTCACAGCCGCACCCATACCCGTAGGTCCACAGACCAGCACCGCAACCCTATCATTATCATCATGCCCAAAGACCTCATCAACAACACCACACAAATCAGGCCTACCCGGCGTTACTTTCCCCGCCGCTTTCCCCAACGACCCCTCCCGTTCTTGCAATTCAACCCCCTCCCCTGTCCCATCTCCCTCCCCACCCCGCGTAACAGCCACCTCGAAATCCCTCGGTAGTTCTCCCACCACCTGTCCACAAACCTGCTCAACCCCCCACTTCGCATCCGCCTCCTTCTTTACTACCCACAGGAATCTCGCAGGCGGTACTGGCTCGCCTTGGCCCGCTCGGCGCAACAGGTCGCAGTAGAGCGGGAGGGTGAATGTGGCGCCTACGCCACCCGCTACCAGCAAAACTCGATCGAAAGAAGCAAGGTCCGGGAAATATTTTGCGGAGCCATATGGACCTTCGATTAGGAGGGGTGTGGGTTGGGGGTGTGTTGATAGGGAGGCGAGGATGGCGGTGGTGCCGTTGAGGGCGCGGGCGACGAGGTGAATTCTTTTGTGCGTGGGGGGGGGGGGGTTTGCGATTGAGAAGGGGTTGATGCGGAGTTTTTGCGGGAGAGAGGGGAAGCCGATGTAGATGTGTTGGCCGGGCTTGTACATCCGTTTGGTGAGTGGTTTGGTTAGAGGGATGGTTATCGAGAGGAGGTTAGTTCCGGGCAGGAATTCGATATTTGCGTCGACAGGGGCTTGATTGACGTTTCGCTGGAGGATCAGAAGGAGGTAGACGCCGGCTGCTTCGAGAATATACACGCGAAGGTGGGGGACGTGTAGGTAGAGGACTGGGAGGAGGGTACTAGACAGGATAACGTGCAGGTAGAAGAAGACGCGGTAGTTCCAATCTCTGACCTTGGCGAGAGCAGTCGTGCCGATTAGGAGAGCGGTGCTGATGGCTGTGAGGCCGAGGATGACATCCCAATCACGCACCCTTTTCAGCAGCAGACCTTTCTGGACGTAGAAATTCAAATACATCGAGGCGTGGATGGCCATGAATGTGATGATGATCCGGCCGAGGAGGCGGTGATAGGGGTTCAGTTCTTCGTGAGACATGCGAGTTAGGTACTGGATTGGGCTCCAGGCTTTTGCGGCCAGCAGATAGTGGAGGGGAAGCTGGGAGGCGGCGATGATGCCGAAGCGTTTGGTCAGATGAAGATAGTCGTCGCCGGTGTCTTTTGTGGCGAGGAGGAGGAGCCAGATGGGCCAGAGGGTTGCGAAAAGCCATTGTTGGACGGTGCCGTAGCCGCGGATGGGTTCTTCGTCTAGAAGCCAGCGGAGTCGTGAGAATGTATTGCTTGGCGGAGTTGTTGATGGGGGCTTGAAGCTTGAAATCACAGGACTTGAGTGTTCTTTTACTGGCTGATAGCCATTCGAGCGTTTGATTCTTCCGAATAAGAGACGGACGCCAAGGGATAGTTGGTACATTAGAGGCAGCAGCAGTATTGATAGCTGCGCAAATTGGCCGTAGCCATCAAGCAATCGCCGACGACGTAATTCTTGCTCTTCATCCAGACCGACGAAGTGATAAGGGAAACCCATAATCAGAAAGAAAAGCTCAGCTAGGTTGAGACGCTATCGTACACTGCAAAGTGCGCCAGATTGATTTGTTTGGCCAGACATCAAGACGTTATTGCGGACTGTACCTGGAAATGTGGCAGACTCCTACAGATAGTAAGATAGCAACTACAAAAGGTATGCGCAAGAAATAGTCGTTGCCGTGATGGCTGATGAGGATCAGTCAGCACCGAACCCAAGACTCGGTGAAGGGTCTGAGTCTCGAATAGGCATAGCGTCAGATCTCAGGGCGATCGTGGCGATCTGGCAATATACATTTACAGAATAATCACAATGGTCGTTCGCGTACAAACAAGCGTGTCACAAATTCCATCCCTTACGGCTATATTATAAGAACCTTGAGGTGAAGCTGCCTGTGTTCAATCTGAAGGATTGTTACCGCTGTGAGCCCGATCGCATCGTCCTAGCTTTGAATTCTTGTCTACTTGGATTTTTCGTACATTTTATGAAGAGGTTTATTATGACAAATGTAGTCAACACTTTAGTAAGCCAAGTCCTGTCCAGCACTGATACATAAAATTTATTAACCAACCTATCGGAGGAAGAATCTTGCGATGCGTTGGGGTAAGGACATGTTCTATTCTCGACTATCAAGAGAATGCAAAATTACACACAGTCCTGGCCAATCCATCAAGAAATCACCGGCAAACAGGTGCCTGCTTGGAGAAACATCCAACAAAAATGTCAAGTATTCCGGCCTCACCCAAAATAAAAAGCCCCCAGTCTCATACCATAATTGAACAATGGAGATTTCGTAGCTTTCTTCCAACCATTCTGACACCGAATCCCCATCTTTCTCGTATTTATGTTGCCCGACTCTTCGAGTCCTTTGGACGCCCCCTTTAGTCCACGTGTTGCATCTGCTTTCATGCTGTCAATCACCCGATGGCTCGTTCCCCTTCTCAATTCCAGTTCTGCTTTTCTTCCTTTGAGTACAGCTTGCTCGAGTTTAACTTGTAGCGAACCACCAGCGACCAGTGATATGCCAACGATAGCCATTGCTTTGGCGCCATAAAACTCGGCATCCTCCACGTACGTTATCTTTTCCTCCAGATCCAAGCCTTTATCAAAGCTCATTTTCCCAGCTTGACGGTCAACAACTTGAAGTAGATCTTAAGCCACAAAGAAGGGTCCATCTTGTCTGCCCGTAGTGACATCTAGTGTGCCCATCGAAAGTTTTGGTAGGCAACTGTGAGGTCCATTTTCTTTACCAGCCCTTTCAGATGAAGACTTCCTTGTTCTATGCGTTCAATGGTCCTGGCTGTTTGGTGGGTATGATTAGCTCATCTGAGGGATTTCTAGTGATATGGAAAGCACACATACGAACTCTCAATGGAGCCAAGGCATTAGCTACTATTGCATCAGCCATTGTTTTCCTACCCTTGGGTTGGGAGGTTCATGGAACCAAGCCTACCGTTGTCTGGGGTATTGATGGTAGCTACCGGCTGCACAGTACACAGTAGCTCCCTGGCAAAGGCTGCTGCCGTACCCGCGGAGAAATTTCTGCTACTAGCCACTCTTAGGGGTATCCGAGTGGTCGAAAATACTTCGCAACTAGTCCACGACGCCAGGCAGCTCGATCTCGAAGCACATTGCATTGTTGTGCTTCTGAGTGCTGACTTATTTTTTCTCGTCTTAGAGCATTCTGCATCACTGAGTCGCCTGATAGTATAGTACCCTGGTAGAACACTGGATTTTCCGTTTGACGCGCCCCTCGGTTTACTGTAGGGGATAGTTCGCAAGCACTGCAAACAATTGATTTCTTCCCCGTATGACGATAGGTTGCCTCGAAGAGAACATCTTTTTCAAGACCTGGGTGCTGAAATCCTTTCAAGCTCTGCAGTCTGTAGAGTTGCTTGGCCGATTGTCCACAAATGGAGCCCCAGTCTCTTCCGCCCAGCCAATGACAACATCGTAAACGTTAACATCCTGGCGTGCAGCTTCAGATGACGGATTCTGGGATACCCCTCCACTGACCCCCACAAATGATTGAACTGTGATATTTGGAAAGGTTTCCTTGGCAGAGCAGGCGAGGTCGTAACCAAGAAGTTTACCAGGCTGACAAGGAGCCATGCGTGCAATGACGACGCTGCGTTTGTTGATCTCGCCAAATGTGGATGTACTTTTATCATAGATATTCCGTCTAGAAAGCGGGTGGTGGTGGATCTCTAACATATTGGTTGCGGCCACACGCTCGCTCTTAGCGAGAGCACAGACCTTTGCATCCGTTTAGTCTTCGGCGCTTTGAAGTGGGAGATTCTCTATGGTACTGGGGAACTTTTGGACCATTGTTCCTACGACAGCTTCAATTAATTAGGATGTAATGTGCGAATAGGATATGATTGACTTCGAGAGTATTATTGCAGGGATGTTAACGGCGACGCGGAGGATTTCGCGCGTTGCAAGTCTAAGTATTCGTGAAAGAAGAGAAGAGCCTCGAACGTCCGAGCGTAGCAAGACTCGGAATTCGGGCAGTAGAACGAGCCCCGGGCGTCTGAGGTCAAAAAGGGCACCAAGGTCGAGCTTTAAATTGGAGGAGTGTTTGGTATGTGAAGGATGGCCACCATAACGTCGACGGTGAAAGACTCCATAACATGGAATTTCGCCTTGCTCCTGAAACATCGTCTTCCCAATCAAAGCTGGAAATGATCGGAACTCCAACAGGATTGAAGAACCACTGGCCTATCGGGTGTTCTTTATGCAATGCATGATCCTGAGACGCCCCCAAACGCCCTGGATTGCCTTCGAGTCTAATTCCTGACACGAGTAGATGATTCTGTTGTCACGGCTGCCACATCGTAAACAGATTTAGCACATTGTTTTTCTCAGATGACTTCAAGGTCCGAAAATTGGTCAGAGCAATTAGGCGCTTCACATTGTTCGATAATATGATGAAAACGCGAAAAGAGAACGGCCGTAGGGAGAAGTCTCAGGGCAGATCTGATGAGAGATCAACTGCGCAAATGCGCAAAAAGATGTTGGCAGATGCAGGAACCCGTACCTACGCTCTCGCCCATTTCCCAGAGCACAGTGTCGACGCTCTCGCCATCTGCGCTCTCAAGAACTGCCATAGCTGAGCGCCAGTCGCTCACCCGAAGCACGGTATCAATGTCTTCATGTAAACTAGATCTAGCGATTGCTGGAACCGATATGCAGGCTCAGTATCAGAATAAGAACGGCTTGATACAATTATACAAGATTCAAGGTCGCAAAATATTGTGGGATACTTATACTTAATTATGTTCAACTATATCATTGGTTCTCTAGTGTGGTGCACTTCCTTGGGATTGCCGGATTTCCTATTGGAAATTGCTGAACCTGAGCTTAAAACCCGCGTCGGTTCGAGCCCGAGCCTATCTTACCCCTTTTTATTGGCCTTTCTAGTCGTTTTCCCTTCTTTCCCTTTTTTGCCTTTTCTTCTGATGGTCATCGTGCTGGTGTAGACTGGGCTTCTTTTATTATCTTTCAAGTCTGTCTTCAAATTGGTGTTCTTCGGATCTCGGTTGTGTGGCAAATGCCGAGGGTCGTCGTCGTGTTGCGATGGCGCCAAGGCCATGGGGAGAACGGGCCATTTCCATATCAAAGGTGCTCAGTCACCATTGCTTCCGGTCATGATCTGAGCTTGGGTGCACGTCAATGGGAGTTGACACTCTATTCGCATTCATCAATTTCATCTCTTGAAACAAGCATACATCGTTACTTCTTCATCACCGCTCAAAGTTAACAAGTTAGGCACGACCGATGCACATAACGCGTTGGCATTGAAGTAACCAGAGCGGTATCAAAATTAACAAGGAAGAACAGAGGGTTTCTGGTCTACGAGTAACCCATCTGGACGAACATGGCTCCATTCTACCAATGGTATTGGTGGAAGGGACTTTGGGGACCTTACTCCAAGGAATGTGGGTAGATCCATGGATATATTCCATAAGTACGCAGTGATCGCATACAAAGGGTGCAAGATGCTTGATGGACCGGAGATGTGGTCGTCGTTCAGAGAAGATCTTAGCGTCCGTACCAAGCCCGCTGCTAGGCGCGGTTCCATGACCTCCAACTCAGCCCAACCACGATCAATTCCCTAGATGTAGCCTCAGCTTTTGCAAGATGGCACCGAATAAAAAGGATGCTGGCGGTACAAAAGCAGGTAAAGGCGGCGACAAGGCTAAAGGAAAAGGCGGCGCAAGCAAAGACCGTGAAGCTGGGGTTTCAAGTAAGCTCAAAGCTGCTACAGCAATAAATACAAGGCATATCCTGGTATGCATTCGTCTTCAGTCCGGTCCAATTGGATGGCTTAGGTGACTGACCGATGTTACACAGTGTGAGAAACACTCCAAGAAAGAAGAAGCATTGGCGAAGCTCCGCGATGGCGCCAAATTCGACGAGGTAGCACGAGAGTTCTCAGAAGACAAAGCACGTCAAGGAGGCAGCTTGGGCTGGAAAGTCAGAGGATCTCTCGATTCCGCATACGAGAAGGCAGCGTATGATCTCGAGCCTAGCACGACAGGCAATCCGAAATATGTAGAAGTGAAGAGTGGACATGGGTATCACATCATTATGGTTGAGTGTAGGAGATGAGTGGTCTATGACCAGGCCTGTCAAGGCGTAATCTCTTGCTCTGCTCGTCGCATGCACTCGTCCACGATCGACCAGAAACGATGCACGTCCACACCCCTAGGTATCCGGACTCCGCCTTCCTCAGCTTTAGTGATCACGGTCCTTCCAACCTCGCCCTGCTCTTCGCTATTATCACTATGCAGCCCGTCAGTCACCACATTGATATGCCACCTCTCTCCGTCGTGGTCGTCGAATTTCAGTGTATTCTCCAAGAGTATTGCGACAGCTAAGGGATCGTGGAGTGGGGGTCCCTTGGTGAGACCGAAAATGTCTCTGTACGTGTGAGCGAAAAAGAGGAGGATCTCGTGGAAAAGCTGGCGAAGGTTCAGGATTGCATCCGTCGATGCAACCAACGGTTCTCTGCCAGCTAGTAATTGCTGTACCTCGATGGTTGCAAGCGTCTGGTGCGTGAGATCTAGGGTGATAAGCGTAGTCTTAATAGCGAGTTGTGGATTGGAGAATATCGATCTTGCGGCCTCTGGATCGCACTTGATTGAGTGTTAGAATCATGCCACGGCCAAATTCATAGACAAGAATCTCACATAGACATTGAACTCCGCGTATCTCGTCGTATTGCCAAAGCGTTCTCCCTCGCCTCTGACATGACCCATAGGAGCATCCGTGAAGCCTCCTCCTATCGCACCACCCATGATGCTCAAACCCTTGATATGATCCACCAACTCGGGAAACGTGGCGAATAGCAAAGCAATATTGGTCAATGCCCCTGTAGCGACTAGCCACGCGGTTCCTTTGGGCTGCCCAATAAGCGCATGCCGCATCGCCAGTACTGCGCTGGTTTTCGACACAGATTTGCTCGCAGGTGGCGGCAGGCATGTCGTGCCGTCTAACCCCGTCGACCCGTGGATGTCAGGAGCGTGGACAGCAACCCTGCAGAATGGCCGTGCAGCACCTGGATGGACCGATATATTTGATCGTCCTATAGCTGTCAAAATACTCAGGGTATTCCTAGTAGTCTTTTCGAGCGAAGCGTTGCCGTGGACTGTGCTGACGCCGAGCAGGTGCAGGTCTGGGTGATGAGCAGAGAGGAGGATGGCGAAAGCGTCCTTGGAGAGATGTCAGCAAGCATTCGTGGTGGTAGAATAAATCATGATAAAGTGGAATCATACATCGTGCCCTGTCTAAGTCAGAATCTGGACTACGTGGGCATGGAGAAAGCAATCGTCTGCTTTACCATCCCGTACCTGTATCACAATCGAGCCACAGCGGAGTTGGCTGGACGGCATCATGACGCTCTCCCACCATTATGTACGTCCGTAGCTTCGTCGGTGAGGAATTTTAATCTGGATAGAGAGAACGCCTCAGTTGCGAGATGGGAAGAAAGAAAGAAGGAAGGAAGAAATTGGCTGTATTTGTTGATATCGACTAGCGCAAGTAAGCGCGGCCACCGCTAGCAAACCTTCCTGTCACTGCCTGTCAGTTTGCTCTTGCATCTACAGGCATTCATGGACAACCTCAGCAATCGATAACATGAACTACTACCGTAACAAGGAGTCGTGTAATAGACACGGTCAAGATGCTGACCTCCCTCCTCCGCACTCCTGAGGTGCTCGATCAACAGCCCGAAGACATCTACTCCAATGCTGTCAGCCTCTTCTTCCCTGATAATGTCCGCACCTTTCACGGTGATCCAGGCTCCCACGTTACCTATGTATCAAGAAGATTCGGGGACATCAAGCTCAGTCTGAGCGACCCACCCACTCAAGAAGAGCATATACTGTTTGCCCATCACATTTGGAACTCTGGTATTCAGATGGCCGAATTCATAAGTCAAGCAAGCGACGGATCACTTGCTGAAAGGGACGGAAGATGGGACGTAACTAGGCAATTGGTGTTGGAGGTTGGAGCTGGTGCGTAGATTGAATGGCAGTAGCACCAAGGTTGAGTTCATATCAAAGGTAGGTACGGGGATCGTCGGTATTAGCAGTGCATTGGCTGGAGCTGCAGAGACAGTACTGTCCGACTACCCCTCTCAAAATGTTTTGGCCAATCTCAAGATCAATGTTGGTCACAACGTTCCAGAGATGGTGAAAGTGGAGCAAAAAGTCTCAGTTAAAGGTCACGAATGGGGCGTTCTTAGAGACGATTTCTCTAAAGCTAACGCCAACCGCTTCACACGCATACTATGTGCAGACTGCCTATGGTCTGATGGCGAGCATTACGGTCTCGCTCAATCCATGGTGCATTTCCTCTCCCCAAAGGAGGATGCCCAAGTATGGGTGATAGCAGGATTCCACACTGGGAGAGCAAAGATTGCCTCTTTCTTCGACATTACCGATCAAGCAGGTCTGGAGACAAACGAAATATGGGAGCGCGATTGCGATGGCCATGAGAGAAGCTGGGAAAGAGATCGAGAGGACAAGGAGCGGAATAGATGGTTCGTCATTGCCATACTCAAGCGCAAGCACAGTTTGGAGACGATATCAGAGGTGGAGAACAAATATCGATTCTTTACTTCCATGCTCATGCAGAAATCGAATCGACATACTTGAAATGTCTTTGGAATGATATTCCTCATGCGGTCCTTGGTGCCCGACTTGCGTTCCAGGAATCTAATCAGCTCTTGATGATCCCTGAGATACCATGTCTCGTACCCAAACATTCACGGCTCAGCCTTCGTTCTGGATCCCGACATCCATCCTTCCCTTCTCCCATTCTACGCCCTCGAATCTCCCCCGAGTCACCCCTGCCCGCTCCAATTCATCCTTTACCCTCTCCTCCCACCTCTTCACCAACGGATGCCACCCCACCACCTCCTCAAATGTAACCTCCTCTCCCTCTCCTTGAACCTCGTACCTCCAGACCCCATCCTCCCCCCACCACTCCTTCCCAAAAACCCTCTCAAGCCTCAATCCCTCCCTCGCCTCCCTCAGTAGTTTCCTCTGCCTCTCCTTTTCCTCACACAGACCTGTACAAGCACTCCACAGCCCCTCCAGCGCCCCGAGTATGTAGCCGATGCGAAGTCCAAAGGCTGCTCCAAGGGAGTATCCTTCATCGAAGCCAGGCTGGAGGGAAAGGGCCTTTGCGACGGTTATGCCATCGCGATAGCCGGCTGTGGAGTGCGTGGAGCGCAGGCGAGGAATGTCTGAGGGGTCTGTTTTCGAGGGAGAGGACGGTGGGGAGTCAGAGAAGATATCGGAGAGGGCGTTGTTGGAGGGGGATGAAGGAGAGGGCGGGATTGAGGGTGGCGTGAGCGCCATGACAATAGGTGGAATGTTGGAAGCTGGATGCAGAGGCTCTTGTGCGGGACAATTGACCGTTGGGTGTGAGACTGTAGTTGTGCAACAAGAAGTGCTGGAGGATCTGTCTCAGGGATCAGAATTGAGGCTCCCGGGGATGCTTCCCGACTCTAGCGGCAAAATCTCCAAGCGGGATCCCCACTGGAGCCCTCTCCCCATCGAGCCACAGAAAATTTTCGAGACTTCAACGTCCAGTCATCACCGCACCGCCATCTTCAGGTAGCACAGCTTGCTGGGCATCCAATGTTATATCAGTGGACATTGAATACACTCCGGCGCCATGTGATACCTCTCGGAAACCTGCAAAGACTCGGACAGCGAGGACGTCCTGCAAAAGGGTGATTGAACGAGGTAAATAGACACTCTGTAGTGTGTTCAGCCCACTCTGGGCATCGAGTATGCACATCCTCGCAGGAGAGACCCGAATCGGGTGAGACTTCGCTACTTTAGTGAAGTGCTAACGAGTAAGGCCCCCAATGGAGCTGATTTCTGCACCTTCTAAGCCCCAGCGGCGCGGTACGGGTTGCTGGAGGTCAGAGCTCTTCTCCGCAATCCCCACCCTTTTCTTTCTTCAAGCTTCTCTTCGTCATCCTGAATATCTGCTTCACAATACTCAAACGGCCTTTTGTGGAAAAGAATCATCGGAGTCATGACTTCCTACTCTGACCTATTTGTCAACCCCCAATCGCCTTTCATTCACTCACGAAGATTCCTGCTCAAGGAAGCCTTACACAAAGCGAATAATGCAGTTTTCTTCGACAATCGACAGAATTGGCAGGATGCGCTACGTGCGTATGGGGACTCTGTCGGGCTTTTGAATCAGGTGGTGAGGATGAATTTGGAGGATGAAGATAGGAGGAAGCTCGAAGCCATTGTGAGCTTACTAGTGCAAGTTCTGATGGCTAGATGTTTTTGTTGACTTTGGATAGCGAACTAGCTATGCCAAACGCATATATGCGCTTCAAGACTACCTTGCTCCTTTGATGCATCGGCTCTGAACGATTGGAAGAATACAGTGGACAGCACGACGATAGCCTCACGCGTATGCAAGCTTGCTTCCCCTTCTCGATTACCTAAAGTACGGGCCAGTCGCACTTTTGGACTCGAGTCAGCCTATTATTCTCGCTCTTGGAGTTTTCTGGAACGGAAGTACTGCCAGTTCTGACGCTTGAATTGACCTGCCATTCATGCTCCGCGGGTCCTCGGCCACATATGTAACGACAACTTTTTTCCAGCTTCCAAATGCAAATTTACAACGCCTTTGCCTGTAAGGAATAACAACTCACACCTTTCGAGCTCACGGTGATGAACATAGTTTCTCTTTCGAGCTCCAACATCCCAGGCGCCTAAACTTTCATAGTTCTAAGGGACTGTGGATTGACATCTTTGTGCTCAAGAAGATTATGAGTATATGCAGTCAAGGCGCTTTGATTATTTGGAGAGATGCAATTTCCGTACTCCAAGTATTATAGCAGACTGGCTTAAACGTGTTTTGGGAAACGAAACAGATGCATGAATTTGGCTTTGGGATCTCGTATTTCTGCACAAGGTATGGGGCAAGCGCTGGTTTTACATGGCCTCCGATCATAATTATGGCCTTGTGTGAAGGTGATTGGGGGGTCGGCGTCAGTCATTGCTTAAAAGAGGCTTTGGAATCGTCAACATGTTCTTGGTTTGGGATGTCATCAGTGCGTGCTCCCTCAGTGAAAGGCCCGGAATCCGTGCCACAGACAGCACAACTTGCGCGAAACACAAGAAAGTAACGGTAAACCTGTGCTGTTCAACAACAATCACAACCGTCTTGAAAATTTGAAAGGATTCAGGTTTCCGCTACATGGCCACCGTCAATACAACGTGAATCATGAGTCCACGAAACGTGACTGGAAATATTGCCTTCGACCTTTGAATAGCATTCTGGTCATAACCGGCGTGGCCTATTTACAAGCCAATCTCCACGGCTTGTCTATTCTAGCCACCTATTCTCGTTGCACTTTACAGCAGACGCTTCATCATTTCCTTCAAGGTGATCTCGACTGCAGTGTGTCTAGCTAGCCCAGTCCCTGACAGTAGAAAGCATAGGATATCTTCGCGTACCTCCACAATGTCGCCGACCGCCACGACTTTTACGACGTCTTCTCCAGAAACACATCCCTCAAAGCATGTTTCACTAGCGCAAGCTAAAACTGTAGCGCTGCAAAAAGAGCTCAAGGAAGAGCGAAGCAAGGCGGAGGAACTGCAGACGGAGTGTGACAGGCTCAGAAAGTTCAAAGATGTGTTTTGGCTGAGGGCGATGAACCTAGACTACGGAATTAGGACATTGTTCTCTGCGTTGAATTTGCCTCTAGGCTTACTTTTCCGCTCGTACCACTACGACTGTGCTGAGCTCATGGACCAAATCAAAGGGCATGTGCTACAATCAAAAAGACTTATGAGCGGAAAGAAAGAGCTGTATACATTGAATATTGAGCCTGAGGCATACAAGAAGTAGGCCATCTTTCGGGAAAAGAGCGACGAGCTCAAGCTTGAGCGTGCTGAAAGGGAGATCGAGAGCGAGACTCGACGCCGCCGAGTTGAAGTCATGTCAGAGTGCCTGAAGCAAGAGATCGCCATCAAGCAACAATGTTCTGCCATCGCGACAATGGATGATGCCGAACGGGTCGTCAAAGCTGGGTTGGAATGTGGCATGGTCTCACACGAGGACGAGCGCCGTAAGGAGCCGATGGCCTGCGAGCTCACTGTTCCAATACTGCCAAGCACCCAGGACCAAGGGGACCGATAAAGCGCCGGCTCGAAGACCCTACACCATAGCAGAGATGTACAGCATCCGTGAGCAGCAGCCAGTAGTAGCCAGGAGCAAGGGGGAGGGCGACGGAAACCAATGTCCACGATTATTCACAACAGAAATGTCCCAGACCAATGATCCAGAGTCTCACCCCGAGGTCGATACCCCCAAACGATGGAGCTATAGCGATCAGGGAGCCTCAGCCGCCACGGAAGAGCTCTGGCCTACAACCTCAGAATACTAGTGGCGTGCGTAAGGTCAAATGTGCGATCGTAGTTGATGGTAAAGAGCTAATAGGCGTCCCTCTTCGTGCTGAGACGAGGACAGAAGCAGGCGCTATTAGGCAAATACTGTTAGAAGACCATTGGCTGTCATACCACTAGGGGACACAGCCGGCATTCATGAAGAGGCTCATACTAATATGCCATTTGCAGACGTCAAGACTCTCCTGAACTGTGCTATCTTTTGAGGTGTCTTGGGAGTGGCAACGCTTGGGTGCTTTGATCGAAGCGGTGTGAGAGTGATGGACAGACAGGAAGAAAGATTGGAAAAGTCAGTAGATGTTGCATGAGGCTACATTGTGGGAGCACCTCGTTCTAAATTACGAGATGAAGAATACCTCAGATGAGCAGTACTAATCAAGAAATCAACACTCGAAAATGCGAGAGAGCTAGCTTGCATCGTCATCATGAATTGCATCACATTGGCTCCTTCCTCCAGTATTTGATTGATGTAGGACTGACTAAAGTCGCGCTAGAAGTAATGACCTGCCTCACGAAACATTCCGTATTAACATTTTTTGAGAACATCAATACCAATCCCAACATGGCGTTACCGTTAACTCATGGTAGTTCTGCAGTCCTAAGCCCCTCAAATGGTGACACCGCCGTGGCCACCAATCCTGGGACAATCGAGCGACTCACGCAAAAACTCAAAGGCCTTGAAAAAGATGGGCGTGCGCTAGAGAACCGAGCGGCTGCATTACGTGCAAGACTTGAGAGCGTAGCAACAGAATGGGAATTACAGACGCAAACAGCCCTCTCACGCCAGCGTCAACTTGAAGAGAAGCTAGCTACCGCCCAAGCAGAGCTCGCTACCTCTCAGGAGACTGCAAGATGCCTTCAGCAACGCCTTGATAATCGAGACTTCCAGGTTCTTGAGCTCAGTAAAAATCTTCAAGCCTGCTTTGCACTGCTTGACAGAGAGTCGGACGCTCGAAGGACTCTGATAGCTGCGTGTCAGGAGTACCAGCAGCAGTCAACCTCCAAGGCTAAGCAGATTAAAGCCAATGTGGAAATACTGGAGGCAAGGGCGCACGCAGACGAAGGCGGAGGTGAAGGGCCTTTGGTCATTCATACCAATGGCAGGGATTCGGCACCAGGAAAGTCACTTCCGGAATTAATCTCGGGCAGCCATGTCAGCAAACTCGGTACACCTACATCTGGAGCCGAGCGTCAGACAGATGGTTCTTGCGAGCAAGGTGATGGAGAGCTGTCGGGCCTGGGTGAAGGGGTGAAGCTCCGTGGAGGATTGACAAAGAATGACAGCCTTGAAATGCCCGTAGACATGGAGTCTTCAAACAAGAGAAAGCGAACTCCATCAGAAGAAGGATGGTTGGAAGAGCAGCCACCCAATGCTTCTCAACGCAGACGGATCGACCCCGAAGGCCTCAAAGTAGCTGAACAGCACTGGGCGGCCCCTCAAGAATCTACTATGTCGGAAAGCGAAAAATCCGAAGTCATTGCCTCCGATTCGCAAGCTCAGGCTTGGCTTAACAAACTTTCGCCGATGTACGATTTCCGTTATCCCAAAGGGCCCCTCAATCTTTGTCCAGCAACCGCGTTTGGGCAAGAATCTGGCATACCTACCGAGAGACCAACATTCGGACGGCCCTCGGGACCTGCAATTCCCATAGGCCAATCGGACCCCAACCGTGGAGGCCCGGCTAATCAGCAGCTAGAGGTAGTCTCCAAGAACACAGCAGACGAGGCAAATCTTTTCCCAAGCAGCAGGTGTGGTTCTGCATCTTATGTGACTGTACGTTCGCCCGGTATGGACAAGCCAGTGACGAAGAGGTGGAAGCATTCCATGTTGAAGAAGGGGCATTGATTGGTTATGTTTGTTGGTTTCGTAGCATTCATAGGCTATGAGTCAGAAGCTTTCGAGAAAGAATGTGGTCTTTGTGATGGAAGGGCACTGTCAAGTCTTGTACATTGCATTGTCTAGCTGCCAAACCTTAGTGACATCCTGAAGCGTTATAGCATTCAAACGGGATCCTTCTTATTTTCACATGATCTAACTCTTTTATTGCACCACCATTTCGATGCAGTATCAGCATTTACGAACCCATTCCCTTTCCTAGCTATATGCAGTAGCTTGTAGGGCCGACTATCAAGCTTGTAGGGCCGGTCGTTATGTAGGAGACCCCGGGTAAGAAGAAGTCTCCCCTGACTCGGCCAGCCTACTACAACTCCACAACCATGGGTTTTGATATCACAATTCCGCGTACGAAGCTGTAGCGATTAATCACTACAATTTTCATACCAAATTGTTTATTCGTACTGGCATGGTTCGTGAGGTACAGTAATGGACCGTTTTTGTCCTAAGAGAACCCTAGAGCTAGACCCTAGAGTGGGAAGTTCTAGGGTAGTCTCCTATAACGAGTCCCCGAAGAAGGTACTTAGGAAATACCTTAGACAGACTAACGGCAGCCACTAGCCGGATATAGGGGGGTGTCTACCTAAGGGGGGTGTCTATCTAAGAAAATAGGGGGTGTCTGTCTAAGGAAAGGGGTTGTCACTACCCTCAAAGATTCCTGGGTAAATCTGAAAGGTGCCGTGTCAGGGGTGATTTCTTCTAGGCCGTTTGCGAAGAAGACAGAATTGCGCCCTTGTACGGCGGACGATAAGCCAGGGTACTTTAGGACACAATCAAAAACCGAAAAAGATTTTGGGGGTTTTGGCCCGATAACTCCATAACGGTTCGTTTTGGTAGTTCCTAAGTACCTATAGCTTATTACTGCCCTAATATATAGGTGCGCGTATGTATGGCCCATTCCTGCCCTCATGTATGGCCTATGTATGCGCGCATGTATGGCCTATTCCTGCCCTGATATATGGCCTATCACGCAGTCGCCAAAATAATTAGTAAGGTGGGCCCTAGGGCTGCCCCGGAGCTGCCCCTAAAATATATTCATTCTAGCACCTAGAGGCCCTTTTGGGGCTCGCTTAGGGGCTAGTTTAAGGGCCATACCTTACCAATTATTTTGGCGACCGCGTGATAGGCCATACATGGAATGGGCCATACATGCGCGCATTCATAGGCCATATAATGGGGCATATATAGGCCATATATAGGGGCAGCAATGGGCCATACATGCGCGCATACGTAGGCCATATATGAGGGCAGGAATTGGCCATACATGCGCAATCATAGGCCGTATATTGGGGCACATGCATGCGCGTATATATAGGCCATATATGAGGGCAGGAATGGGCTATACATACGCTCATACGTTTATATATGAACTTTTATACGGAATTATAATATCAAACCTAACGGTTGTGGAGTTATCGACTCAGCAGGCGGACCAAAATCCCAAAATCTTTTTCGATTTTTGATTGTGTCCTACCCTGGCTTATCGTCCGCCGTACTAAGCCTCACCCGTCATCGAGCCTATTCTAGGGTAAGCGCCGCTTTAACGCCACGACCGCCGTTCTATCAATTAAATAAAAAACCCTTTAGCTGCACCTTGTTTCCCCTTTCCATTAGACTAGCTACCTGATAGATCCTGCGGGCAAGCCACTGGCATTGGTATAGTTCAGTCCGGAACAAATACGGCAGGGCAAGTCGCAGGGACATTTGCTACCCCTCGCTCGACGTGGACGCTGCATACTCCTTTGCGTTGTCACTCTTCTCATTGCAAACAATCTGGTATCATGCTGGCCTCTTTGTTGGACTTGACGGCAGCTCTATCGATCGAGTGGACAAGGAAATGTTGCCGGAAGGATATTTTCTTTCCCCTCAATCTCGCCCACATGATCCACACAGCTATATCCAAAGGTGTTCAAATCGCACGGGCCTTAACCTGCAGTTTTGCGAGCTAGGATCGTATTGCGTCCATCTTTATTGACGTGCCCAAACGTAAAAGAATCAAAAGACAGGAAGAGGCGCATCTACTGTCAGTGGAGTTACGGAGAGCGAAGGAATGGTCAGTCAAGGCACATCCTGCCGCCTCTAGGGGAAGCAGGGGTGATGAGGCTCCCTGGCTCCGCACCCTGGTGATCCAACACCTATTAGCGGTGTCGAATACTTTATAGTTCAAATAGCATCCCATCTCTACGATATGAGAGAAGGTTTTCAAACGATAGCCATTGATTTTTATATTGCTCGCAAAGTGTTTCGAGTAGTCAACTTTACAGCTGATGGCAGAAGTGGTAGAAACAAGAAAAAGAACGTTGGGCTGATACACTACCTCTCCAACAGTTATGGAGATTTCGGTCGGCGACTGGAAGCATCACAGCTATATTTTCCAAACTTAGTGCTCTTTCCAATCCCTCATTGATGAAGACAACGTCACTTTGCTCGCGGGCCAGTGCCAACGCTGTTAACTCTCTACGCCGATCCAGAGCTAGGTCCACAACGCTGGTTGTTGTAATTCCAGTCAAAAGCATCCAAGACGCCGAGAAGGTGGACGAACGTAGCTAGCACGACAACGATATGGAAAATCTGATGCGAGCTCCCCCAGATATCGAAGTAACCTGGGTAGAGCTTTTCTGGAAAGCGTGTGGCATAAACGAGGGCGCCAAGAAGGATCAGTCCATCCTCAGCATAGTAGTAGGGGAGGCCGGATTGTTTATTGAGTTACTCAAGTGGGGATATCCTCGATGCATGGATGATTGGGGCAAATGCAGAGAGGCCTGTAAGGATGAAGTCAGAGAGCCGGAACAGGCGGTAATGACGGCTCTGATAGGATGGATGGATACCAATGTACACCGTAAAAACGCCGAGAGTAACAATCTAGTGGGTAAGTGAGAGTCAGTGACATTTTATTGATAGTACGGCGAGGGTAATAGGCATGGATGACAGAAAGGGGAGACAGGAGAAATAGTAAGGGAATTAGGTTACTGGTTACGTACCATTATCCAATATGTAATCTGTAGGACTGGCTCGCAATAGCACCCCACGTAGATTCCGGATACGAAATCACGAAAAATAAGAATGATGATACCAGTATAGTCGATACGGCCCCAGAGTGCTGCAATTTGGGTCGAGTGATTCAAGAGGGTATGATATAAAGCAGAGAAGCCGAAACAAATCGACGTGGTACAAAGGTAGAACGCCAACATGATTCGGTCTCTAGCGGTCGCTTGTGGGTAGGACCACGAAAAGTATTGGAAGAGTAAACCCTGGCATACGATTGCAAGAACGCCAGGGAGCAAGTGGCTATAGATATTGACGATCTCGTTGTGGATGTATGTCCAGCTTTCAAAACAGGTCCTGATGGATTCCATGATTGGACGGTACCCATAGTGGATGTAAATGTTGTCCTGATACCAGGCTGGGATCTCACGATAGAAGAGGAGATCGCGACTGCTCTTGCCTTTCACCTCCACCTTAAGCGGGGACGAGGTATTCTTGTTTGTTGATGTCATCTCGACGTTTAGGACCAGTAGCTTCGCGTTCTCACACTCAGCAATCGCCATTCATCCAGTGTACCTTCAGAGATTGTCTGGGAACTGGAGGCCAATAGTATCTGGACTGTTTGTATGTAGGATTTTCAATATGCGGACACAAGCTTCACACGAGTAGCGCCAGGATGTGTGCTTAGATTGGACAGTACGACACGCCTTCTTCGCCGATATGGGTGGCAAAGAAGTTAGAACCCCGGACTTCGTTCCGTTTCGAGTGAACGCAAAGCAGCTCCACTATCTTGTCACCAAAGGCTATCTACCGTACCCAAATATATTGCTCGACGAGATCTCGGACAAGTCGAAACTGGACAGGATCGGTAAAGTTATAACCTGCGCACAGATTACGTACTTGATCCTACAATGCATCGGCCGCGCCTTGCAACAGCTTGCAATAACGACTCTCGAGCTGTTTGCGCTAGCGATTGTGGTTTGCTCTATAGCAATCAGCTGGTGCTGGCTACACAAGCCCGCAGATGTTAAGTTTCCTGTCAAACTGAACATGGACACAAGTATTGGAAATATCCTAGTCGAAGGTGGTGTGCCTGCTACACGACCGTACCAACAAACGCCGATGGATTTCGTCGATGACCTCTGTCCGAGCTGGTACAGGCACAGCGGCGGAGAGCAAATTATATATCAATTCTTTCATAAGCTGAAGAGATTGGAGGATATTGAACAGCTAAGATCCGAAAAGGCTGCAGAACCCCGGAAGTTGCCACTCAAGGGAGAATTCTGGAGTATCTTCCCTCTTGCTTTGATTTACGCTGTTGCCCGCGGCTATCTGCTTGTGGAGGCATTTCTCGGATTAAGGGACTTGGAGGCAAGCGCGTTCGCGAACGTCAATTGGTCTGCGTACATCCCTCACGTGTAGGAGATCAGGATTTGTCGTAGTACCGCAGAAAAGGAATGAGACATCTTCTAGAACCGCGTGTCAGATTCTGTAATGGACCACATGGAGGCCAAAGTTGACTTTCTAAATCCCTTATTCTGAATGCTTCTTGAGGCGTCGAATGTGATATAGTCCTAATGTAATGAAGATTAGAGGAGGGACCAGTGAGTTTGCCCAATTGGCCCATCTAGAGTCTTCGGTCCACGGCCTGACAGAGGGAACCCCGCAAGGCATTAGCACGTTTGCATTTATTGTGACACTGGCAGATCCAGACAGGGGCCCTATCTGTTGGCGCCCTTGATTATTGATCACAGCTCGCCCCAATATAGCTGTATCAAGCTAAAACGCCAGCTTAGCGCAGCGCAGCGTCGAAATATAGAGATGGCGAGTGGGAACAATATAAGGAGAGCGTAGGAGACTCATCATGAATAAGGAGTCTGAACTGAAGTGTGCAGGTGACGATAGTAGAAGCCAGAAGTAGGAGAGATCACGACCGTAGTAGGGAATGTTTTGACTGAAGCCCGAGACGTTGCAGCTAATAGCGATCGCCATGGCCAGGTGGTAAGAAATGCAGGTCCAAGCCAATACTCACGAGACTGGAATTAAGGAGGTCGATAGCTTCGCAAGCTGTAAGAGGTGAGGGAGGAAAGGGATGTAGAGGGCAAAGACCTTCTAGGCGCTTGGAGGAGGAATATTCCCAAGGAAAAGAGGGGTAGGAGGTGGGAAAGGATAGAGAGTGGATGTGGGGAGCGTAGGTGGTTTTCCGAGGGCCCCTAGACCAGGCTGTGGGCAGGAACGCACCCAATTGAGTTCAAAATGTGAGGGTAGGTGAGTGGAAGGTTGAGCGTAAAGTGTTCGTCACCAGGATGGGGTCTCTCGGGGGTCCCATCACCCCTGTTCACCCTAGGGTGCGCTTGGACTGAGCTGGGGGCACATTTCTCTTGTATTTTCCTGCCAAGCCTTTCCGAGAAACAAACACCACGATCAGCGTACAGATTTACTTCTTGTACAGCAAGAACTTCAATCAACACAACAATTTGACACCGCGCCGGCATGCCCAACTATGTCCGAGATCGCCCCATCCACCGTCGGCTCGACCAGCTCCGATGAGTATGACGACTCTGACACCGTCGAGATTATCACCAACAGTATGAGGTGGTCAACCTTGGGTGCGTCCAAGCTGAGAAATATCCAGGGTAGAGGTGCGTGAGATGAGCTTTTGTTGTTTTGTGTAGTTTGCTTCTGTCGGGGCTCCAACCGTTCATGTCGTTTCATGCAAAGACGCGGATGTTGATTGCTATGCATTGCTTTGTTTGATTTTGCATCCTTAAGGGTATTTTCCAACTCCGAGAGTCAAATTCTGACATTTCACAGAAATCGCGACACCGTCTTCCATCAGAGCAAATATGGCTTCGAACGCTGCGAAAACCTCTACTAGAACCTGGGAAGCTGATCTCCAATACCACGACACTTTGTTCGCCACCGACGGTCTTGGTGCGAGTAGCCGAGCCAACAATGTGCACCTCGAAGAGATAAGGACTACTCCTCTCTTTGCCGCTAAGGTCTTAGCGAATGTACTGGGGCGCCAGGCCGAGCTTGGTGGGCCAGCTGGGAATGTGCTTCCTCAGTACGGGCTGCTTGCTAAGATTCTGGACTCCTCTGATAGCAGCAGTAGCAAGGGAACAGACAGTCTCCTCGAACTTGCTCCTAAAATCCTTGTGAACGCGTTTGGGGAGCCAATCACCGCGGAAATTGCAGCACCAGTCAAGAAGACAGAGGACAACCGACTTTTCGTCAACATGAATGCCCCTTGGTCGACTTTCATCTGCGGATCACAGGGTAGTGGCAAGAGCCATACACTGTCTTGCATGCTTGAAGACGCCTTGCTACCCTCAAGGCTTGGAAAGCTCCCCCGTCCGCTTGCAGGCATGGTGTTTCACTATGATAAATTCACTGGTTTCTCCAGCACTCAGATTTGCGAAGCGGCATACCTCGCTTCAGCAGGCATCCCTGTAAAGGTTTTGGTGTCGCCCAGCAACCTCTGGCGTATGACGAGGGCATATCAAAATCTACCCGGGTTTCCACCAAACACGGAGAAGCCTGTAGTCGCGCCTTTGTTGCTCCATGAGAAGCAGCTAAATGTCGAGCGTATGATGAAGTTGATGGCGGTCGACGAGAAGGATGGAAAGATGGCGTTGTATATGGAGGTAGGATCTAATTTCTATTTTCAAGCAGAGTCATATTACCGACCGCTACCCCAATCCACCTACTGATCATTACTAATACTTAGCAGTCTGTCTGCAGGATCTTGCGATCCATAGCTATGAAGACTCAGAATACGTCGGGACTGGACTTTGAAGACTTCCTCAGGAGACTAAAGCTTGAGACGCTCAATGAGGGCCAAAAAGCAATGCTTGATACTCGGCTCGAGCTCTTAAGAAGCTTCATGTACCAGACAGAGACAGCGGGTAGTTCTAACCACCAAACAACGAAGCCCCAATTCGCGGACACTAAGAAAGGTCGTGAGAAGGAGCGGAAATGGAATTCCGAGGACGACGCAGCGCGAAGGGCAAAGATCGCGAAGTCGAACATTTGGTCGTTTGAGCCTGGAACCCTTACAATCGTGGATTTAAGCTGCCCGTTCGTTGACGAAGGTGCAGCTTGCGCAATGTTCAACATCTGCCTTGCATTGTTTTTGGAGGAGCGAGAGGCAGCTGGGCGCATCGTCGCCCTCGACGAGGCTCATAAAGTGAGTCACACGAACTTTTTTTCTGCTCCGCACTTGCGCAGATAATATGATGCTAAGCATTTGCAGTTCATGACAAGCACCTCATCCAGCTCTCAATTCACGGAAAGCCTGCTGTCGGTCATTCGACAACAGCGTCATCTCGCTACCCGTATCATCATTGCCACTCAAGAACCAACAATTTCACCAGCGCTTCTAGATCTAAGCTCCATGACCATCGTCCACCGCTTTGCATCTCCAAGCTGGCCAGCGGCGCTAAAATCCCATTTGGCGGGTGTTGCTGATGAAGGAGATAGCTCGAAGCGGGACGTCGTCGAAATATTCAAGCGGATTGTCAACCTAGAAGCTGGCGAAGCTTTACTGTTTTCTCCTTCAGCAATGACAGGACCGGACAAGGACGCGAGTCATCTTAGCTTGAGGATGCAAAAGCTTGGTATGGGGTATGTGAAGGTGAGGGTCCGCAAGAGGTTGACCGCTGATGGTGGACGGAGTATTCTGGCTACTTAGCCTGGCATGCTACAAGGTGCGGCTAATGTTCTTCTACTGCTATTACAGACACTTTTCGTTGGCGGTTTGGGTAATGGAAGGGGTGCATATGGAAGTGCAAAGTCGATTGTGTCGATACCTCGTGTGGGTTTTCCTTACGCAGGTCGGGGTTTCGGAATACTTATCAGTTGTCTCATATCTGTATGCCATCATGTGACTTGTGTTTTTGAAGCGTCTGTTCCCCTCGATAATGCGTGTGCTATGAGCAAAAGTCTAGATCTTTTAGATTCCGAATCGGATAAAAATTGACCTCCGGGGATTGCCGATCTCTGTAAGGCAGACCTCTACATGGCATTCGCGCTTTCTCGACAAGATTTCTCCATTCACCAAGATCATCCTGCCAGATACACTCCGCTAGACCGCGGAGATGGCTTCTTGTGACATCAGGGTGATCCCTTTGCCTGATGATGCCGCCAACAGCCCTCCATGTGGGGTCGAGAGTGGTGAAAAAGGCCCAACGGCTTAGAGACCTGACACTGGAAGATTCATTTATGTAACACGCGTGATTTGTTGTGACACAACTCTCATCTATGTCTAACCCCGATTGACCTTGAGATCCCTCCATCTTTCCTCCAACTATCCAGTAATCACACTCTCCAACCACTCAAGAGATCTTCCCTCCTACTACCAAGTATTCAACTCCCCAAGACCTCAAAATGCCTACCACAACCAAATGCCTTAGCGAATCTGCCGCCAACAAAGCCATAGGTGGCGTGCCAACCCTGCACTACTTGGACTTCAAATCGCGCGGTCGTGGCCAAGTCCTCCGCTTGATGTGGGAGGACGCCGGCATTGCCTACGAGGATGTTCGCTACAGCTTCGAGGAATACCCTGAGTATAAGAAGTCTAAGATTTCTGAGATGAATCCTACAAGCACAGTCCCTGTCCTCGAGTTGAATGGGAGGATCTTGACACAGAGCTATGCTATTCTGAGGCACTTTGCGAGGCTGTTGGGGAAGTATGATGGGGAGACTGAGGAGGAGAAGTATTGGGCTGACGCTATGTGTGATATTGTCATCGACTGTAAGCTACACTGTTTCGCCTTTCCAGATTTGGCTAATCAGTTGCAGGGCGCTCTCTCTTCATCCAAGCCTTCTTCGCCGACAACATGAAGGAGACCTACCCCGAGCACTGCAAGACTACTCGTCCTCGCTTCATGCAGGCGTTGGAGACACACCTCAAGACGCACGACTTGTCAAAATCGGGGCCATACGTTATTGGGAAGAACATCACATATGCGGATATGGTGCTCTACCAGATCTTGCATGATGAGAATTTGACGCAGGAGGGGAGAAAGGGGATCAAGAACGACTACCCTAGGTTGACACAGTTGGTGGATGCTGTCGAGTCGAGGCCTAATGTCAAGGCTTTCTTGGAGAGTGATAGATACCGTGGTTGAGCTGCTGGTAGCGAAAAGGACGCTTGGGTTTGTGGTGATCATGCGACTGGATGTTGAAGGAGATGCTCGCTATGGAAATGGTCGTGCGACTGGATACCGAGGATGAGGCTTGCTATGCTGATAGCTATGCCAATTGCAAATACTTGAGAATTAGAATAGACTGAAGCATGCTATGAAAACATAGATTCCTACCTGAATTGCTCGGGTTTGTGATCCAAGACATGACTGACAGTTGTTCGATAGCTGCTAAGTATAAGGTAGATATCCAAATGTCATATCAGCATCCTTTTAGCATGTACGAATAGCGAGAGGTATGGTATAGAATGTACATCAAATGGACGAACCGCATCTTTGGAAACGCCCAATCCTTTACTCAAAACAATTCTAGAAGTAAGGTTGTATTCTGTAGGAGGTAATCTTCCACTGATAATTTATAGTTTGGCGAAAACTCCTCCACCAAAAATCAACACCGGCGCCAACGATACATCAAGCTTCAAAGCAGCGAGACCCCAGGATGCCAAAAAAAAAAGGATTCAATTATGGCCACCCGAGGCGGGGCTCGACTAATCTTACTCGTCAATGTTGAACAAATATGAAGAACAACTATTACATACACCCGCAGCTGTGCGAATTGTTAGTACAAAATCAAATAGACGGAAACGAGGTATGTTGGTACACATACCCTCCAGATTACTATTAGAAGTCTGATGCGCTACCATTGCGCCACCCGGGCTTTCAATTGAGAAGAGCATAATATGTGTAATAATTATTTGTCTTAAGTCGAAGGAAAACTCGCATTTGCTTCCTCGGCTTACTTACCAAGAGTTTGAGCTCGAGCCTCGCGTATAAATGACCTCGTGCCCCCGACATGGCGTGCATGGGCTACATTCCTAGATCTAAGATAGACATATCACGAACACTACCATTCTGACAACAGTATTGTATAGATGATTGCTCGACTCGGTCTGAGACGATTCAACCTACGGTTTTGTCTATGGCTGAAGCTGTGGACGGTCCTCATTTTGCAGGCAGAAATGTGTTGATCATTGTGTCCGAATGAAAGATCAATCTTTCCAACCCGCATGCCGTTTATTGCGACGTTAAACCTTTAGATATCACGCTCGGTATGGCCAAAGATGAAGCCACTTACCAATTGAGATGATCAGTAAGCAACCCATATTTACTCACGACAACCACTAGAGAACCTATATTTGCTTAACATACTAAGGAAACAACTCACGTACCGCTCAATGTCACCCTTAAATAAGCGACATCTCGCTCAAGATAGCTAATAGATTGTCCGTTTAATGCTACTCATTTCCTCCTCTTCCTTAAGTATGTATCAATGTTCCACTTGGATTCAAGAGCCCTACGTACCGCCTTCAACTGCAACATGACTATGGACCCTCTTTCCTGTCAAACTGCTCGAGCATGAAGCAAATAGAGTGGGTTTGAGAAGGAAGTGCTCCATGTGTAAGCTAGACAGAGAGTCATCAAAAGCAATCCGTTTGGGCAAACAGCCGAGATGATGGAAGATCCGCTTCGAGTTCGTAAACAATTGACAGAAATGAAATCAAACATGGCAAGAATCGGCCATGCTGACTACAGTTGTATGAAAATTGGCGGTTAGCGAGGGTATTTGAAGGGCTAGTTTCCCAGAAAATGGATACTTAAAAGGCCAATGACTCAACCTGAGCGTCATAATGAGCAACTTTGAAGATAAAGAGCTTCTAGCGAAGGTGCTCTAACGGTAAGCTACCATGAGAGGCATCGTTTGAGCAGCCAGTGACCGAATTTGAATATGAAAAACAAGAGGTAAGAGCCAAGAGTAGCTACGTTTGATGAATCAAAAGCAATAAAGGCACTATCATGGCACGAAGGTGAACTTATGGTTGCTCCGCAGACCTTTTTCACGCAGCTATCACTTCAGTAATTGGCACAATTTGCACAAAATAGATATTTTTCACACAAGCTGCTATGCTGCGTTGGGTATAGAAGTAGACCTACTAATGGTAAAACGAAAATCTTGCACCAGTCCACGTTCCATCATGAGAAACATCCCTATATACAACGCCAATCCTCAATCCTCGAAAGCCATGTCTCCTTTCTTACTCTTCTTTACTGTATTGAATCGCCCTGGCAGGCTTACTACTCGAATCTCCACTGGCTATGGTGAGACCACGTAGTATGTCTTTGGCGAAGACCCAGCCCATGTAAGTGGGGACAACAATCCAAGCTCCGCTAAGGATTTGGATTAGCTGGAGATATTGGAGGACGCAGGGGTAGGGACGTACTTGGGGATTATCCACATGAATATCAACGTGAAAGGATCGTTGTGTCCGATGTTTGCGAAGCCAGAGAACATCTCGTTGCACCCTGTACGCCAATCAGCTTCCCACTTCCCCATCCTCAAGCATCCTCCCTAAACCCAGAGGGGAACCGGCCACCCATTGGCAGACAAAGCTACTCACAATATAGCACCGTCTTACTGACAGTCATCACACTCAACGCAAACCCTGTTAAACACGCCACCCCTCCCCACCCCCCAGGGAGCGTTCTCTCCTTCCCTTGCCCATACTGCCAAACCACCCACAAATACCCCAAATACCCTGCCGTCTCAAAAACATTCAACGCCGTCTGCGCAGCCGTAAATCCGTTATTCTCGTTCCACGCTTTCTCCCCATATATATAATCAATCGTTCCGTACAGCGCATACGGTGTATATATAGGCCATGATAGAGATCCACCCGGCATTGTGTGGGGCCGGAGCAGCACGTAGAAAGCATCCCAGATTACGAGTGGGAGGGATATAAAGAGCCAGAGGAGGGTGTAAGGGTCTGGGGTGTGCGTCCATCTACCCTGGCGTGCGCTCTTGGCTGGGGTGCGGGTGAGGGTTTTGGAGGGGGAGAGGTCGGGGGGTGGGAACTCGGTTTTGTGGGCGCGGGTGGACACCATGTTGCGACGGCGGGCTAGAGGCGATGGGGTTGGAAGAGGGGAGTGCGCGCAGGAAGGAGTGACTTGTTGCAGGGTTGTTGACGTTTGACGGGAGGAGATCAAAGGTGCTGGACTAGTCCTGATTCGATTGTTTTGGTGCTGTTTCCGGATTTAGAAATCTTCACGCTGGTCGAATCGCTACATCTTCCACAGCGTGCGTCAAACGGCTAAAGATCATTGACTTCCAACAATTTTGGATGCCATGCAATTTAAAATAACAGTGTTACCATTCTCGCAGCTCTCTACGGTTTTTGACCTCCTATATTGTGAGGTCTGCACGGTAACGTACCTATAGATCAACAAGCATTAGCTACTAGATCCTACAGCATTGCATACACCTAGAAGTCTCTTTATGTAAACAAGGTATGCATTTGGAATTCCCCCTGCAACTAGTAAGGTCTACATCTCGATAGAATACCTAATATCATCGTCCGTCGATTGAGAAGTACATCTGCGACATTTCACGTTAGATTGTATCTTTCGTTATTGTTTCCTCCCTCCTCCCTCATTCCCCATGCTCTACCTTCCCTTCGTCTTGGTCTTGTTTCGAGTGTATGTTCAGGATGACTTGTCTTTCTGATCTACCCAACAAGACCCCCTTCATCGTATTTCATGAGATGATAGCCCTTACAGCTAAACATCAGTGGCCTGAGCTGAAAAGCTGAGCTCGAGCAGGTGTAGAGCATGATTTTGGCTAACGCTATTGCGGAAATAGCTAAGCCGATAGATAAAGGAGACGACGATGCAATTGCTACGAGGATTCAATTAGCGATTTATGGTAGGCAAAATTCGCTCGTCGACAGCAACGGGTTTTTGTGGGAACGCGATAGCTACGTGAAGGAACGTTAAATTAGCGCAGGGTAGGTTGAGGGATATCAGGAGATTGTGTATATCTAATACATGTACTCGTACAGCTCTACGATTACCGGATCCTTACTTTCGAATTTATCACCAAATTCTTGCCCCGTATTTTGTCAGCCATACATCTATCATCAGAATCACAACATCTATTACAATCTACGCACTCGATATTCATGACTACGATTAGAAGTCTTGCTATCGACCTACATCCCGAAAACCTACTCCAGTCGATTTCCTCTTTCATGCTTTCCACATAAAAAAGCTTACCATGATACTGGTAGTGATATCTCCCGGATGCCTAAGGGTGGGATTCTTTACCTCCTTGGAGCCGTCCGAAGACTGAACAATTTACTCTCAGCCATTATCTCGCTACAACCGACCGACTTGCACAAGACACCGCTCCGATCATCGCTTCATCCAAACATGGTCGACAAACCCCCTATATCCCAATCGCAGTGGCCGATATTCAAGAGCCCGAGTGCGAAAAGCGTGGCCAATCTGATTCAATCTCACCCTTCTCAGAACTGCCAACCACGACGTCCCGCTCTCGCAGCCGCTGACCAAGCCGCTGGAGACCAGCGGAAAAAGAATGCACAGAGCCCAGACTTTGGAAAACCGCAACTGTTGTCCTCGCCATCCTCTCTCTTATCCTTCTTTTCATATTGGGAGGACAAGAATTTCTGTCAATGATATTGCGCAATACCCGTTGCGTGAATACTGGCAATGAATCCACGAACGGCGTCAATTCTACGATGAAGAGACTAGAAATGGAGTTGCAGGCGTGCCACGAAAATCTTAACAGTGGAGGAAGACGCGGTAGATAGGATGAGACTAGCTAGTAGTTATTATGAAAATTGGGAATTTTAGAATTCGATTGGGGTTATGGAGAGCAAGGCTAAGGTCGCCTGTCCAGGCCGGCCTACAGAAGTGCGGACAGTGGAGATTGGGTGGCTTGAGGAAGGGTTGGAATTGGTGTATGGATGTTAAGTAATTACGGTGACTGGAATAGATAGGTGCAAAGATTGATGTACTTTGCGTCAATATGAGCATCTTCAATAATCCCGTAGGACTAACTCTCAGTTTTCGGTGCAGGGACTGTGCTGGGCGTACTTCTCAAACTCATCTAATTTTCCACAGTACACATGGCAAAGGTTATCAAGCTGCTAACAGAATCTTCTGCTACTAACAAAATTTCCTTCGTCGTTTACCTGGTAATGGGCGCTTATTCTACGTTCTAATTGAAGGTTCTTGGATCTTCAGATTTATCTCGCTCGAACCGATTTCTTCCCTGAAGACGCACTTCGACTACTCTTCCTAATACACAGTATTTGTTGGATAGATGAAAAATACTTTAGTAACCCGTCGATGCAACTCTATCTCCTCCTTCGAAAAACTCCCAACCATGACCCCATCTCGCTCTTGCAATCATGATCTTCATAACGTTCTTACCGATGGGAATAGTGGTATTCCTGGACCTCAAGCTACATGATGTGATTACCAACAAGAAGTCAATCGTGACGGTACCGGTAGACATGACGCAAGAATTACGACGGGAACTACAGGAATTTCGTTCGGATCTGAAGGACTCCGAGACTGGCTCGCTGGCTAAACAGCCGCACAAGTGTATCACTCGCCTCGAGGTGCCTCGAAGGGAAATAGACAGCCTAACGCTTACCCGAGTTAAAGAATAGCTCAACAGAAGTAGGTCGGCTAGAGAATGAGCTGGGGAAGTGCCAATCAAATCTCGAAGAGTCAAACAAGGAGCAAGCCGGATGTGATCAAAAGTAATGCTCTTGCAATTGGTGAGCTTCAAAAGTGCCACTCTGATCTCGAAGAGTCAAACAAGAATATCAAGGACCTGTCTGAGAAGGAGCCCTCCGATGCCGACTGCGATAACGATACACCTCGAAGGGCACCCGAGCTGACAATGGAATCTATGAAGGAATTTGGTCCTGCCGATCCTACAGGTGCACGAATCTTTCTGAAATGGGACAAGGGACGCAAGCCTTCGTGGACTTGTCGATGTAGATGGTGGTGGTTCAGATAGCTGGATATCCGAAGGATCCGTGTGCAATTCTTGGAAGTTGCAACCCTTCCCACCCATTCGTGAGGTAATCATGGAGCCGGCTTGGTTTATATAATTGAATACTCGTTCCTGTCAAGGCCTGGGTGTCATTCAGTCCTCGTTCTGCCGACTCTTGCCTGTGGAGATCGAAGCGAATGGCTTCAAGCGCATTCCAGCCGCGCACGCCTCGCGGCGGTAGACCTAATCATGAATCGTTGCCACTGGAACTTGTTCAGGAGGCGTCTAAACGTCGCGAGGTCCTAGACAGTCCGTATGATCCTTTTATCGTGTCTACGCTCAGTGCTAAAATCCGGACATAGTCTTAAGATCGGCGTAAATGTACGATCATGCCGCTAAAAGCTGATAGAATCGCTAGAGGGTTCGCAATGAATACTTCGGTCTGATGGCCCTACTCTTGAAAGTGGATGGCAAGCTTCCTCCGGGATGCAGCAGAGACAGAAGATAGAGAATGTCTTGTTTGACTAATCACGCGTTACGGAATACATTGTCTCCTACCTGGGCGATTGCAGCCTCCCCACTCACCAACAAGGGGAAGATCAGAAAACCCTTCAAAGTGAGGTCTTTGCGGCATCGTGTTGGTTGTCTGTGGTGGTTCGTTAATCGGAAACTCGGCAGGTACTTACTACCTCCGCCCATCAATCATTGGCATGTCTATGAAAGCCGTTGCTTATGCATTTGTGCAATTCAGGGACGCCAGCATGGTGAGCCCTGACTGGAAACACTATACAGATGGTGTTATCCACAAAGCTGCCAAAGACTTCGATCTTGGCATTGGCGATTCCTTTGATGACCGGCCTTAGACCGAGTTCCCTGAGTACTCCCCGAACCTATGCAGGGACTGACCAGTATCCTAAGTGGGAAGACATCCATTCTATCCGCGACCCGGACAAAGCTCGTGGACTCTTCTTCAAGTTAGTCGTTCAGTGTGTCAAGGCCCGCAGGAATAGACATGCGGAGAAGAACCAGACACCGCACGCGCCTGTATACTTGCTCCGACCTTGTAGGAAGACATACAACCTGGTAGCTGACCTCACATGGCTACTACCAATGCTCGCTTTGGAACGTGGCCGGTTCGGCACCAGGACACTCCAGGAAATTGAGACGGACCTCAAAATCGAGGTGCAACAAGATCCATTAGTATCAAAGCAGCTGGTGTGCGTGGCGTTTCATAATAGAAAAATGTGCCTACTGCCAATGAATGAACGCATTCCGGTTAGAGCCGAGCAATTGAATCGTCCATTGTAGAAACTTTGTCAGGTTGTGGGGCTCACTGGCCGGGTTACGTTCTACCAATGGAGGCGGGAATTCATTACGACTGTCGCACGAAACGACGGGAAAGACCTGGCAGCGGAGTTTGCTACTCACGCCCCTTCGGCGAATCAAGGGCTTATTCCTTATGTTTCTTGCTTGAATGTTTTTCCTTCTCATAATCCTCGCCCTCCGGACACCAGTCGCAAAATGCTAGAAATCTAACGGCTCGGCAGATATGAGCGATGTCCGTGATGTAACGATGAAAGATAAGCCGATAGATATAGCAAAATTTGAGGACTTGCGCATCAGTGTGCTGAAGTTGGAGAAAGAGCTCCACGAATATCGCCTGGTCATCGAATATGCGCAGGTAGGCACGCTGCAGCAATGCCGCTCGAACGTCGCAAGGAAACGATGAAGCTATCCAACGATGAGGAGACTAGGGAGAGAGATAAAGCACTTGAGAGGGTGGCGAACATGTTCGCCAACAAGGTGTATGCGCTCAAGAACCAGCTACACAAGTGTCAATCTGACCTCAGAGGCGAAAAGCCAGGTAGAAAGGTTGAAGTCTCTCTACCCAGCGAGGAATCGGGTCTAGTAGATGTATTGACTTTCTTAGAACCCATACACGTTTCGTTGATTAAGATTGACTTGAAATTATATCTCCGAATGATAGATACTTAATGGCTTTGCAAAAGGCTAGCCTGGAAGCTTTCGTATTTTCGTGACGCCAGGGGAATGAATCGAGATGCGAACCGTCACACCGAGTTCAGGTGCTTTTGAAACGAAACAGAATGGCAATAGAAGGGTTCACTGCCCAGTCGGCCAAACCGCCCAGTCGGCCAAGCTGAGTACCCGGAGATTTTGGTTTTCTTACTCCGGGGTCTAGCTCTAGGGGCCGCTTAGGGATAAGTAGTCAAGTCACCATAACTAACGAACCATACTAGTATGAATGAAATTTTTGGTATAAAAGGTATAGAAATCGGTAATGTCTATAACTTTGCCTGCGAAGATATGGTATCAAAACCTACAGTGGTGGAGTTAGAGTAGGGTGGCCTACTGGGCGGTTTGGCCGACTGGGCAGTGAACCCTTCTAGCAAATACGTGCTGACCGCGGGCATGAATTCTTTCGAGCTTCCTAAACAGGGAAACCAAGCTTTTCATCATCTGCTGACACCCTGTCTTTCACTAATGGCTAGGCTAAATGAGTGAAGATGCTTGGTGCCGAACAGCCGCGTTTTTTCAAGTGCGGGGTGCATCTTTCACCATCTTTAGAGCATACGGGTCTATAGCTTTGACCAATCGGGTAGATTTTCTAAGAGGTTTACCCAGAGCTTTGGCCATCAAAGGTGTTTACCCGTGCTTAGATCCCGTAGATGTTTTGAATTGTTTTGATGATCTGTTCATTGATCGCGTCCATGTGGTCTACTCAAGACGAGACCAGAAACTCCTACTACTGAAAGCCTCTCACTCATCATCAGGGACGACGATAGTATTCAGCCTTGGAAAGCTGCTCCAATGACACGGCAGTTATAAGGCCGAGACAGATGTATTTGACATTGGCTGACAATGCCGCCGAGGTAATTACCCTGCGTGAGTGCATCATGTGTAACTAGGGTGATGTATGTGTGTCGCCTTAGTGCTGATGGCGTCAAAGCATGTCTGCATAGTCCTTGTTCAATGAGGAGAAATTCCCAGGGCCAATGCTGGTTGGGGTTGCTTGGGGCTCACTTGGGCTCATCGTTGTCCGGGGGAGGAAGTTGCCCCTTGCAGCCGATCATCTGCCGATGTGATTATTATGGACCTCACATAAAGTGAATTGACCTCCGCAACGAACCTTCAAATGTACTCGTCAATACTGATAGAAAAGATACACAGTAACTTGTAGTATCCCTCTCATATTTGATCTGTTTGCACCGCAGCTGAGATAGTACCTTACATTAGCTGCCGCCAAAACAACGTCATCCTCACAAAATGTGGCTCGCCTCTGTACTCTTACTAGCGACGAGCTTCGTCCACCCATCATCACAGCAAGATGGCAACTCATCGGCACCATACCCCAGCACTGTTTACCCAAATGCTACCTCACCGAACCCTGCGGCTTCCGAGAATGCAGAATTCTCACCCCCATACTACCCAACACCATGGGGTTCGGGTGCTGGAGAGTGGGCGAGCGCATACCAGAAAGCACAGGCTTTCGTAAGCCAACTTACATTGGCTGAGAAAGTCAACCTGACTACGGGCGTTGGGTGCGTCTACTTTCTACGATATGAGACATAGAAGCTTATACATGTCCAGATGGGAGGGTGAGCGTTGCGTTGGTCAGAATGGAGCTATACCTAGATTGGGGTTCCGAAGCATGTGCATGCAGGACTCGCCCGTTGGCGTCAGAGACAGTACGCTGCCTTTGTTCTACATGTAAAAAAAGCCCAGCTAATTCCGTCAACAGCCGACTTCAACTCTGTCTTTCCTGCCGGAGTCAATGTTGCAGCTACGTTCGATCGAGGACTTGCACAAGCTCGAGGACAAGCTATGGGAGCCGAACACCAAATGAAGGGCTCAGATGTACAATTAGGACCCGTTGCCGGCCCGTTGGGTCGCTCACCAGAAGGTGGACGAAACTGGGAAGGCTTTAGGTTGGTTGCCACATCCCACTATACATGAGTTGAAGAGAAAGCTAACATACTGATACAGTCCCGATCCTGTCCTGTCTGGCATACAATTTGCCCAGACCATTCAAGGCATCCAGAGCGCTGGTGTCATAGCCTGCGCCAAACATTACATTGCCAACGAACAAGAGCACTTTCGTCAGGCGACCGAGGCTGCGGGCTATGGCTACACAATCAGCGACAGTGTCAGCGCAAATATCGATGATGCTACCATGCACGAGCTATATCTATGGCCCTTTGCTGATGCAGTCAGAGCTGGCGCTGGCTCGATCATGTGCTCCTACAACCAGATCAACAACAGTTACGCCTGTCAGAACAGCTATACCCTCAACTATCTACTCAAGGGTGAATTGGGCTTCCAGGGTTTCGTTATGACCGACTGGCAAGGCCAGCACTCTGGTGTTGGTAGCGCTTTGGCCGGCTTGGACATGACAATGCCTGGCGACACTCTCTTTGACTCTGGACGATCCTACTGGGGCGCGAACCTCACAATCGCTGTGCTTAACGGCACTGTCCCGCAATGGCGCATTGACGACATGTGTGTTAGAATCATTGCTGCGTGGTACCTTGTTGGCCGCGACAACTCTTCAATTGGCGTTCCTATCAACTTTGACTCATGGACGCTCGACACATATGGATACCAGCACTTCTTTGCCAACGAGGGCTTCACACTGATCAACGAACATGTCGACGTCCGTCAAGAACACGCTGACCTCATCCGCCGAATTGGCTCTGCAAGTACTGTGCTGCTCAAGAACACCAACAACGCGTTGCCCTTGACCGGGAAAGAGAAGTTCACAGCAGTGTTTGGAGACGACGCCGGAGACAACTCATACGGGCCTAATGGCTGCCCTGACCGTGGATGTGACAATGGTACCTTAGGAATGGCTTGGGGTAGCGGCTCTGCGAATTTCCCGTACCTTGTGACGCCCGAGACTGCAATCCAGAACGAGGTGGTCTCGAATAACGGAGTTTTCCAATCGATCACGAATAATTTTGCCGGCATGCAAGTATTAGCGCTCGCCCGTCAAGTCGCCGAAAACAGCGGTGTCGCCATTGTCTTTGTCAATGCCGACAGCGGTGAGGGCTACATCAATGTCGATGGCAATGAGGGCGATCGAAATAACGTCACTCTTTGGGATGGCGGCGATACATTGATTACGAATGTGTCTGCTACCTGCAACAACACCATCGTGGTTATCCATTCGACGGGACCCGTATTGCTTGGGAACTACTCCGACAACCCTAACATCACAGCTATCTTGTGGGCTGGCATTCCTGGCGAGCAGTCTGGCAACTCCATCGCTGATGTTCTCTACGGACGAGTCAATCCAGGAGCCAAGCTTCCATTCACACTGGCTCGAGCTCGTGAAGATTATGGCACCGATCTTCTGTATATGCCCAACAATGGCGGCGCCGCTCCTCAAACCGCTTTCACCGAAGGTGTCTTCATCGACTACCGCGCCCTCGACCACGCAGATATCACCCCAGTCTACGAGTTCGGCTACGGCTTGAGCTACACCAACTTCTCATACTCCAATATTCAAGTCCAAAGAACGATGGTAGGCCTGAACGGCACCTACACTCCCACAACTGGCTCCACCCCACCAGCACCAACCTACGGCACAGTCTCAAACAACAAATCTGATTACCTCTTCCCCTCAAATATCACACAGGTCCCCTTCTACATATACCCCTACCTGAACAGCACCGACCTCAAAATCGCCGCAAATGCAACTGACTACGGCTCCACCCCTGACTTCATCCCTCCCAACGCTCAAAACAGCTCTCCTCAGCCGCTACTTCCAGCGGGCGGAGCCCCTGGCGGGAATCCGCAACTCTACGATGTGCTATATGAAGTCACTGCTACCATCACCAATACTGGCAGCATCCCAGGCGAAGAGGTGCCGCAGCTGTACATCTCGCTTGGTGGACCATACGACCCGAAAGTAGTGCTAAGGAACTTTGAGCGGTTGAGTATTCAGCCTGGTCAAACGGCGACGTTTACCGCTGATATCACGAGACGTGATGTGTCGAATTGGAATACCAACGTGCAGAATTGGGTCATCTCCAATTATACGAAGACGATTTATGTGGGAAGTTCGTCGAGGAAGTTGCCGTTGTCGGCTACGCTTTCGTGAAATAGGCAGAGGACGTGAATGCATTAGATGTTGGGGTAATGTGGTAATGAATAAAAGCTGCATGCATACGAAACAGAGATAGGAAATGGAAAATGGCTGTGTCCGATGGATACTCGAAAGCTCTTGGTAATGGCTGATCAGGGCTGGATTGCACTCGTCAGGAGTCTAAACTGTGTGGATGAGAAATAGCAAGAACTTTGTCACTCCTTTGATATGCCTTCTTGTACATAATTGCAATGAAAAAGTCGGCTTATACCATGTCAAAACTATCTATGCTCGTATTTGAGCTCAAAGGCGGCCCATTTAGTGCTATCTTACGTCTTCCAGTGCCCACAGATCTCCCAATGACCCGTTCCTGCGAGTGGCTAGAGCTGACGTGGAAGTTATCTCGCTTTTGGTCTGAGCTTCCTTGTTGAGAATATATGTTGTCTGGAAGCTGATGAGAAGTTATGCTATATGCCAACTGAGATATCGATTCGTCAAATGATGCTCAGCTTCCGTACTCCTATCGTTACCATCGAGCCTTGCAAATCCCCCCCATTGAAAGAGTGCAAAGGATAGGGCAAGGAGATGTATAGTACAGTCGATTCAGTGCACAGCGTCCACTCCACCCATCCCCGTCAACACCAGTACTGTCGTTGCATGTACGTCGTAATCGATCCTTCCAATCGTCCAGAATCTACCCATTCCTTCCTTCTACCGTTCAAATCCCACAACATCATTCCATCCATAACTCCATCTCCATC